>JACCDL010223298.1_pt1 | contig 111640 bp, 83 predicted proteins | sample 7441931 | NCBI WGS metagenome assembly JACCDL01 (sample SAMN15323437, study PRJNA562643) | freshwater metagenome | isolation source: river surface water | place: USA:Blue River Watershed | collected 2017-08-16
AGGGTTAGTTACAGGGTATTTTAGTAGTTGACAAATATAAGAAATGCGATTACAAAAAAAAGATTTTTCACAAATTTTGCCCATTTTTTTCCTCCTTCATGACATTAGGGTGAAAATTCATTTCTACGGGAATTGTCTATCCCGGATAAGGAAGTTAATTTACTATTTGTACGATGTTGGCCGATTGGGTAACAAAGTAGGGTGCTAATCGGGATCGTGCTTTGCCTTTGATGGGAAATCCATTGAGCATAAATGCAGAGCCGCAGCAGGAGGTAAACTCGTTATTATTCCATTTTCCGCAACGGAGATTAATTTCTATGGAATCGCCCCAGATTTGCGCGCAATTTCCTAAGGGTTCAAAAGCGCAGGTACGTTCAAATGCATACCATGTTCCATCAAAATCGTGGGTTAAAATAACGCCATTTACGCCCCCTTCGAGGTAGGCATACGTACCGGGACCCCAAAGATGTTGATAGGATGGAAGGTTTAAATCAATCGTAATGTTTACAGGTCCCTTTGGAATATTTTCAATTCTTTGGTTGTTGGAATCGCAAGAAGAAATCACTATCAGCGCTATCATCGTGGCAATTGACAGTAAAGCTGAAAGGATTCTGAATTTCTTCATAGGGCTAAAGGATAACGGAAAATATACGTGAATATTTATTCGTAACTATAGAATCCAATTTTGGTTTTTTGGCCATGGTGACCCGCATCTACCTTTTGTTGTTGAATTCTGGAAGGACGAAATTTAAGATCGTAATGAAATTGTTGGTACATGGAGGATGTAACCGAGAAATTTGTATCAACCCCAATCAAATCCATCAATCTGAATGCACCCATTTTAAATCCAGAGGCTTGCAGCAGGTTGTCGATTTGTGGTATATCGGCGACATTTTCTTCCAAAATTTTTAGGGATTCCACGTAATAATGTCGTGCCACTCGGTTCACAATAAATCCGGGAGCATCTTCGGCGTACACAGCGGTTTTACCTAGGCTAAGTGCCCAATTGAATGCAGCTTTAGCAATTTCCGGACTGGTAGCGGCACCTTTAATAATCTCCACCAATTTCATGATGTGGGCGGGGTTAAAGAAATGCACTCCCACCAATCTTTCTGGATGTTTTAAGGGAGCTCCGATTTGGGTAATGGGAATGGAGGAGGTATTGGTGGCTAAAATGGTGTGGGGTGAATTGATGGACTCCAGATGCGCAAACAGTTCTTGTTTTACGGAGAGTTTTTCAACTACGGCTTCGATGATGAAATTGGCAATTAATTGATTTTTATCGGTTGTGGTGGATAGTCGCTGTAGTGCGGTATCGGCTTTTTCTTGGGTTGTTTTCCCTTTTTCAACGGCAATGGCAAGTTGTTTTTCGATGTGTTTTACGCCTTTTTCCAAGGACTGTGCATTCACATCAAACAAGAGTGTGGGATAACCCGATTGAATAGCACATAAGGCAATTCCGGAACCCATGACTCCCGCGCCAATTACTGCTACGGTTTCCATAGTACAAATATAGTGTTATCGTCCGCGCAACCAATTTTGCGGGTTTTGTTTTTCTTGGCCGTACCAAACTTGAAAATTAAGAACGGCTTTTCCTTCATCGTCCGTCATCAACTTACCGATATGTTGGCCCATTCGGATAATTTGTCCTTTTTCGATAAATACCATGCTTAATCGGGAATAAACCGTAAAATATTCGCCATGACTAACAATTACGGCGATTCCTTGGGTAGGAATATTTAGGATAGCACTTACGGTACCTTGGAAAACGGCACTAACGGCAGATCCGCGCGGGGCTGTAATATCTACTCCGTTATTAACCATTTGAATATCTTCCAGATCGGGGTGTTGGTGTACACCAAAGGATTGTGAAATATATCCGCCGGTGGTGGGCCAGGGTAGGTCGCCCCGATTTTTAGCAAATGACCCGGAAAGTGCTTTGGCTTCGGCCGATAGGTTAGCGCTGTAGGTAGCAGATTTTGAGGTAGAAGCTGTTTTTTTAGCGGTTGATTTTCGGGTTTTTGTAAGTTCTCGTTGGATGATTCTATTGATTTCGCTGTTCAGTTTTGCGATGGCTGCCTCGTTTTGTCGGATTTTTTGTCGGATTTCCTGTTCGCGTTCGGTTAGTTCTTTAACTAAATTTTGTTTTTCCTTCTTATCGGCCTCTAGTTCTCGAGATTCGCTTTCGTTTTCTTTTAGTAAGATCGTTTTTTCTACTTTTGTACCCTCTAGTTGCGAAATAATGGCTTGCAACTGTGCAGATTGCTCCCGTATGGTTACAATTTGATGTTTGCGGTAGGTAGATATTTTTTTCAGGTAGGTCCAGCGTCTCATGGCTTCGGAAAACGACCTTGCCGAAAGTACGAAGGCAATTTCTTTTCCATTTTTCCGTGATTTATAGGCTTGAAGCACGGTTTTTTTCAATTTCCGTTGTTGGTTTTGGTATTCCTTGGTTAAGGAGTCCAACAATACACTGTTGTTATTGATGTCTTTAGAAACGGAAGAGATGGCGCTAGCAATATCGTTAATAACTTCTTGTCTTTGTTGAATAATCTGATTTAGAGCCGTTAAGTTGGAAAGGGTTGCTGATTTTTCTTTTTGGGTAGAGCGCAACATTTTTTTCTGTTCAGCGATTTCTCGCTGCATTCGTTTGCGTTTGGCTTCTAATTGTTTTCTATTGGGATTCCCCGCCCAAAGGATTTGTGTAAAAATGAGAAAAAACAGTAGAAACACCCCTAAAAATTTACCCAAGGGCGTAATTACACTGTGGCTAGAATAGCGCAATGGTTCAATTGCGGTTTGCCAATTGGATGTACTTTTTCTATTTGGGTTTATTTCCACCAAGGGTATTTACGGTTTCATATCCAGCAGGGACACTGAATGGGTACGAAGGTATGGCATCGAAACGAGCTGTTTTTAACGAAAAATCTAACTGTGCAGTATTTTCTTCATCTTTAAGTTTTACCTGAATTCGGGTGGGCAAATTGGTGTTCTCTCTTTTTTCAAATCCGGCGTTACCAATGCTGCAGCTGGTATTGGGATTGGTGGGAGAGGCAATGAGCGATTTTTCGATGGTTTTGGTACTGTTCATCAATACGGTAAGGATAGAAAATGCCGATTCACCAATAGGCGATTCAAAACTTTCGTATCCGGGTTTTACAAATTTCAGTGTGCCGGTATCTACCAGTGCATGACCTAGAAACAGTGCCTGTAGTTGTTTTAATCCCAAGGGCGTACCGATCATGTCACTTAATTGCGAAGTGGGGATGCAATAGTATTTTTTATTGTATAAATCTTGAATTTTAGCGGTATCCTGGGTAATAACACCCTTGGCGATTTGGATACCCAATACAGCGGCTGAAGCACTGAACCAAAGGATAGAATCGCGTTTCATCCGAATTGAAAACGCACCTGCGAGTGGCATTTTCCCCATATCGATATTTACATCATACCGTGCGGCTAAGTGATTCCATTGTTCATTGGCCACGGGAATGGAGTAGGTTTGACCGATAATTTTATTGCTATTTATTTCGCTCGTACTCGTTTGAGCATTGGATGCAGTAGTTGAAATTAACAGTGCGCTAAGGGCAATAACTTTTATGGAAGAAATGAACGATTGCATGGTTGGTGTATTGGTTGTCAAATTCGATGCCAGAACGGTAGATGGGTTTATTTGAAATCTTCGAGTTTTTTGTATTGATTGAGGTCTGGAATCAGCTTTGCCGATTCGGTACTACTATTAAACGTTTTTAACAGGTGTTCTATTATAATAACCAGTTGTTTATAGTTTTGAGGGTTTACGGATTGTTGTTTTTCGAGGGCTTGCAAGGATTGCAGAAAGGGTTGATAGTGTATGGGTGTGGCACTTAAGTGCAGGGATAAATATTCTATATTTTGCCAAATCAGCAATGCGGATGCCGGATTTATGGTGAGTAATTGCGATGGGTTGGGCCAGGTAAGAGGGTATTCTGTGTTTGGATTTTGCGATGATTTTTCGACGTATGATTTCGAAATCGACCAATCCAAATAGGGGTAATCTTCTTCCAAAGAAGTGAACTCCTCTTTTACTTTTTGCTGTTGATCGGGTACATGGATAAGATGGTATAATCGAGCACAGCGAAACAGGAGTTCGGATTGATGAATTTTTTGCGAGACACTGGGCAGGACCTGTTTTGCTGGGGATGTTTGAGCTGAATTCGCAGATGACTGCTTAGATGGTTGATTTTCAGGGCTAGGATTTCCGGGTATTTGGGGCTCTGCTGTATTTGGGGCTGTGGTTTCTGTTATTTTCGGGTTGGTAGAATTCTGGCTGTTTGTTGCGGTTTTTTCCGGTGGTGTAGCCATAATTTGTTGAAATCGAACGGCATTCCATTGCTGGATTAGGCTGTCTTTGTAGGCTTCTTTACCGGGCATGCGATTGTAGGCATACAAGGTCATTTCCACGTAAGCTGCGTTCATACCAAATTGTTTTTTGTATTGTTGGGCGATGCTTAGTAGGGTATCGGTAAAAGGAGAGGTAGTGGTTGGTGATTTATCGGTGTTTGTGGTGGGTAGAAATCGTATTTGTTTGGCTGCGTGTTCGGCGGCCATAACGTATAACGAAGAACTACGGGGTTGTAATCGAATGACTTGTTGGTACAGATTTGCCGACTTATGCGGAAGTGTATTGCTGTACAGGCTAGCTAAGTGAAGTAGGTAAATATGGTTTTTTGGTTGCAGTTCTGCGGCTTTTTCGGCTGTATTTACCGTTTGAAAATGCAATTGGTTGAATGCGGAAGGGTCTTTGGCCGCATCATCGACTAGTGTTTTTTGAATTTTGTTTTGGTACAGGATGGATAATCGGTAATAAATCCAAGCCTCTTTATGTTTTTCGAGTAATTTTTCGTAGGCCTTGGTGGCCTCGGCGTATTTTTCTTGGGTATATAAGGCTTCGGCTTCGAGTACGGCTTTTTTTAAGGCAAGGGTTTCGGGGATTGCGGATTCGGTGGAAGGATCTGCGTGTTCTTGTTGGGGAAAAACCGCTTGTGCATTGGTAGATGCTGAAGTGAAAACAGCAAGAACGAATGTGAATCGTACGAATAAAGCAAGCAAAAAGGGAGACTTAGGATACGATTTAATACTGAGTATGGGCGTACTTTGGGTATTGATTAGGCTCCGATGGTGGAGAAATCGCTGAGGGAGTATTCCATAGAGTTTCCGTCGATGGAAACGGCATTTCCAATCATGGAGTTTTGGCAGTTGAAATTTTGAATGCTGCAATTTTCCTGTACGATTGAATTTTTGATGGTGGCATTGCTTACCTTGGTTCCATTACCGATACTGGTATGTGGACCGATGGTACAATTATTCAAAGATACATTTTCGCCGATGAAACACGGCGGGTGAATGGTTACATTTTCGCCAAAGGAGGTTGCTTGGGGGTTGAATAGGTGGGATTTATTTTCCAGCACGCGTTGGTTGGTGTACACGGTAGCGGAGTAGTTACCACAATCTAGCCATTCGTCTACAGCACCGGGTACAAACTGCATACCTTTATTCTTCATGTTTTCCATGGCATTGGTAAGTTGGTACTCGCCTTTTTCACGGATATCATTATCGATTAGGTACTGCAATTCTTGGTGTAGGGTTTCACCGCTTTGGAAATAATAAATTCCGATGATTGCTAAATCGGAGACAAACTCGGTTGGTTTTTCAACGAAATCGGTGATGATGTTATCTTGGTTGAATTTAATCACACCAAAGGAGGATGGATTGGCTACTTTGTGCACCCAAATAACTCCGTCTTTGGATTTATCGAGGTTAAAGTTGGTGCGAAACAAGGTATCGGCAAATGCCACGATTACTTCCCCTTGCAAGCATTCTTTGGCGCAAAGAATGGCGTGTCCTGTACCTTCGGCGGTATCTTGGTAGAATATTTTACCGGTTGCGCCAACGGATTCGGCGATTTGGATTAGTTCTTTTTCTACGGCATCTCCAAATCTTCCCACTACAAAGCCGATGTCGGTGATGGTATCTCCACAAACGGCAGCGATATCTTCGATGAGCCAATTTACGATGGATTTACCAGCAACTTTGATTAGGGGTTTGGGAGTAGTTAAGGTATGCGGGCGCATTCTTTTGCCCATGCCGGCCATCGGGATAATCAGTTTCATCAGGGATTAAGCAATTGTTAACGAGGTGCAAAGATACTAAAACCCAAGTAAATCATACTTTAAAGGGATTAAGGATTTATTACTGGAACGTTTACTTTGTTAGTTAGGGTTGTTTTCCGGTGGATCCGTAACCGCCTTCGCCGCGTTCGGTAGAATTGAGGGAATCCGTGATTGTCCAATGGATTGTTTCGTGCTTGGCAATAATCATTTGTGCGATTCGTTCTCCATCGTGTATGGTGAAGGGTTGATCGCCATGATTGATGAGTAAAATTTTAATTTCACCTCGGTAATCGGCATCGATGGTCCCTGGAGAATTTAATACGGTGATTCCGTGTTTGAAAGCGAGCCCGGAACGGGGTCTAATTTGGGCTTCGTAGCCTTGGGGAAGTTCAATAAACAAACCGGTTGGAATTAAGGTTCGTTGTTGCGGCAGTAACTGAATGGACTCTTCGATATTTGCATGTAAATCCATTCCTGCGGATTGCGGAGTTTGATAATTTGGTAATGCGTGTTTTGATTTATTTATAATGGGTATTTCCAGCGTATTCATGGAGTTGTTTATTAGAGGATTATGTTAATTCTTGCTAGTCGGAGGATTGAGATTTTCCTTCAGCCATGGGGATTTTTGGCACCCATTTTTCCACCAAGAAAATGACTGCGGCGAACAGCGCAACGGAGGTAAATCGACCTAAATTCAGCTGATATTGACCCCATTCCAGTGGATTGTAATACAGCAAGGTTATGGGTAGCGTCGCTACCAATAAGAGCATTATTAGCAAGGGTAGTTGGTAGGGTACGGGGTAAAATTTTTGTCCAGCCAAATAAGCAATGATTACCATAGACCCATAGGCGAATAGCGTGGTGACAGCGCTGGCAATAAATCCGTATTGCGGAATACCGTAATAATTTCCAACGATGGTAATCATGGCGCCGATTCCGGCAACAGCGGCCCCCATTTTGGTATGGCCCGATAGCTTGTACCAAATGGATAAATTATAATACAATCCTAGGCATAAATTGGCGAGTAACAGAATTGGAATAATAAAAATACCATTGCCATTTTGGTAGTATTCGGGCTTTCGTAATAATAGGGGTGAAAGCCAAGGCATAATAGCCATGGTTGCGATAAAAATGCCGCCTGTAACATAAACAAAATACCGCATTACATTGGCATAGGTTTGGGGAGCATCTTGATCACCAGATTTGCTGAAGAAAAACGGTTCTGCGGCGAAGCGGAATGCTTGAATAAACAGCGTAAGTACTAGGCTGAGTTTATAAAAGGCTCCATAAATTCCAATTTCGCTATCGGCGGTATCGGCGGGTAATAAATTTTTAAGAAATATTCGATCCAAGGTTTCGTTCGCCATGCCTGCTAATCCAACGATGATGAGTGGTAGTGAATATTTTAGCATGGGTTTTAATAGATCGTAATCGAGACCTAAGGTCAGTTTTTTCCATATTTTTCCAAATAAAAGTACCGTAACAATGGAAGCTATAAGATTGCTAATGAATATATTAGCAACCATTTGCATGGGTAGGGACTGCAATTGTAGCCACAGGGAAAATTGGGTTATCCAGGGTGTATGGTCTGTTGAATTTTGGAAGTAGGGTTGTTGAGATAACCAAGGGCATAGGATCAGGAAGAACAGATTGGCAGCGATATTAATTCCAATATTGGTGATTCGTATGGTGGCAAATTTCCACGCTTTATTTTGCTGTCTGAGCCATGCAAATCCTAGCGAGGCAAGTGCATCGGTCGCTAGTATGATAGCAAACCAGACGGCATATTCCGGGTGGTAGGGGTAGCCGATAAATTCCATGATGGGGATGGCCAGCCACTGGGTAGCTAATATGAATGCTAAACCTAAGAAAATCAGGGTATGTGAGGCGGTGGCTAGAACCCGTGCTGGTTCGTTGGTTAGTTTTGCAAATCGGAAGAAGGCGGTTTCCATTCCTAAGCTCACAACGATAGCCATGAACGAAGCATAGGTAAACATCACACTCACTACCCCGTAATCTGCGGTACCGCTGAGTTTTTGGAGATAAATTGGGACTAATAGGTAGTTTAAAAACCTCCCCACCATGGTGGGAATGCCATAGATAGCGGTTTGCGATGCTAGCTTTTTTATGATGCTCATGCGGGGATGAAGTAACGAAAGTAGTTAAAAATTGGGGTAGTTTTGAAATAGGTAGTCGATGGCCGATAACGGATATCGGAAGCCGTGTTTGTGTTGAAATATTTGATTGTAGGGAAGGGTAAAAAATGAATTTGTGGTGGTACTGGGGTTTAGTTGTTGAAATTCTACTGTAGTGTTATACTGGGCTATCGATTCTGAAGAAATGGGCGGGTTTTTAGGTGCAACATCGTCTGTAAATTCTTGAATCGGAATTGGGGTTTCGGGCAGTGTTGATTTACGAATTAAGGTATTGGGAAGTTGCAAGGATTTGTGAAGGAGTTGCAGTAAATCCCAGGATAAATCGGCCAAAAGAACGGGTTTGCTGTCTAGAATTTCAAAGAATCGATAATCGAAATACTCATAAAATGGAGTTTTTCCGTAGGCGGTTTGCCAAGCTTGTTTGTGGTCTTTAATCCAGGTTTGTTGGTAGTTGATGTGGGTTTGGTTGAGGGGTAATCCTCTGGAACTATGATCGATAGGAATACTTAACCATTGGGTTGTATTGGGTGCGCCGATGGCATAGCGGGATAAGGGGGATTGTTTTTGGAATGGTTGGGTATCGTTTACTACGATTTTTTTGGCTTTTAGTGATTCTTGAAACCAAGCAATATCGGGCAGTAACCACATTGGCAACTCCTTTAGCTCGAGGCTAGCATCGAATTGGATTTGCGGTAATCTTTTTTGGTGTGGTTGCATAGTAGCGGAGAACCTATTTCAATTGGGGGTAAATTTTTTTAGTTGGCAGTGTATCGGAGCAAGATTGTTTCAAAAGTTTCATCGATTTGTTGAGGGTGGGATGCAGTGTATTGGGTAGGATTTCTGCTAGAGGATGCATCACAAAATTGCGTTGATGCATGTGGGGGTGTGGAATGTGTAAACGATTGGATTTGTGTTGGATAGAATCGTACAAAAGAATGTCGATATCGATGGTTCTCGGTCCCCATTTTTGGGTTCTAAATCGGCCTAATAACTTTTCTATATAAAGGCATTTTTCGAGGCAAATTTCAGGACTGAAAGGGGTGGATACCAGGAGGGTTTGGTTAATAAAATCGGGTTGATCTTGCATTCCCCAGGCGGCAGTTTGGAAGTAAGAGGATTCGCGTTGGATGGTACCAAGGTGCAGGGAAATCCAATATTTGGCTTGATGCAAAAAATGGATGCTGTCTCCCTGGTTGGATCCTAACCCTAAAACCAGTCGTTTATCGATTCTTGACACAACTGCGAAGATATTCCATCGGCGTGAATCAGAGAAAGTAAATATCAATCCTTATTTTTGTTGATTATGAGAAGATTACTTCTAAGTTTGGCGGTTTTAGTTTCGTTACCATTGGTAGCACAGCAACGGATTGGCGGCTTTGCTCAGGAAAAGAACGAGAATTGGGTAATGACTCGATTTATTGGGGATCCATTGAATGTTCGGGAGTACAAGTTTAAGAACGGTCTTACGTTGTATACATCCAATCAGGCCACTACAAAGCGGGTTTACACCATGGTTGCGGTTAAAACGGGATCCAAGAACGACCCTGCGAGCAACACGGGTTTAGCGCATTATTTGGAGCACATGTTGTTTAAAGGTACAGACAAGTACGGTACGTTGGACTGGGGTAAGGAGAAGCCTTTGTTGGCGCAAATTGACGCGTTGTATGAGAAATATAATAAGACTACGGATACGGCGATGCGTAGAAAAATTTACCGTGCGATTGATAGTGTAAGTGGTTTGGCGGCTAAATGGGCCATCGCTAACGAGTACGATAAAATGTGTGGAGCTTTGGGAGCAGAGGGTACAAATGCGTTTACCACTAACGACCAAACGGTGTATATCAACGATATCCCTAACAATAAAATTGGGGCTTGGTTGGCGTTGGAATCGGAGCGTTTCAGAAATCCGGTGTTGCGTTTGTTTCATACGGAGTTGGAGGCGGTTTATGAGGAGAAGAACATGAGTTTGGACCGGGATGATGACAAGGTTTGGGAGACGTTGTTTGGAGAGTTATTTAAGAAACACAATTACGGATTGCAAACAACCATTGGTACGGTGGAGCATTTGAAAAATCCTAGTTTAGAGGCTATCAGACAATATTATAATACCTATTATGTTGCTGGGAATATGGCTATTGTGATGTCGGGTGACTTCAATCCCGATTCGGTAGCAGCGGATGTTTGGAAGAATTTTGCAGGAATGCGAACAGGAGATGTGCCTACCTATGTATATGAGTATGAAGATTTGAGAAATGTAGAGCGGGCATTTGATGTGGTAGGTCCGAAATCGGAGTATTTAACCATTGGGTATCGTTTTCCTGGGGCAGGAAGCAAGGAGTCGAAAGCGGCTCAAATGATTTCTTGGTTATTGAGTAACAATTCAACGGGGTTAATTGATAAAAATTTGGGTAGAAAGCAAATGGTGTTGAGTGCCTTTGCTGGAGTGGAGCAGATGAACGATTATGGGGTATTCTTGTTGATGGGGGAACCTCAAGAGGGACAGACATTGGATTCGGTAAAGACATTGTTATTGCAGCAAATGGAAAAAGTAAGGCGGGGAGATTTTGATGAAGGATTGTTGAAGTCGATTGTTTTGAACAAGGACATCGATCAAATTAAATCGTTTAAAGAAAATCGTGCGCGTGCATCGTTTTTAATGCAGGCATTTGTTTCGGGCAAGACGTATCGGGATGCGTATAATGAGTTGTATGAAATGTCGTTGTTAACCAAAGAGGATTTAATTGATTTCGCCAATGAATATTTAAATGCGGATCGTGTGGTGGTGTATAAGCGCAAGGGGGAGAAGGCGGCATCGGCAAAGATTGACAAGCCTACCATTACGGCAGTGGAGTTAAACCGCGATAAGCGCAGCGATTTTGTGAGCAAGTGGTTAGAGATTCCTGCAAAACCGGTAGTGGCTACGGTGGTTGATTTGGAAAAAGAAATCAAGAAAGTGGCCTTGAACAAGGGTGCATCGGAATTGCGTTATGTGGCAAATCCAAGCAATCGTTTGTTTCGTGTTTCTTTCCGATACGAAAAGGGAAGTTGGGCAAATCCAGATTTGAAGATTTTGGCTGATTATCTCAACTATGTTGGTGGTGGTGGATTGACATCATCGGCCATTGCTGACAAGATGTACCGAATGGGTTGCAGTTGGGAGGTGAAAGTTTCGAACTTATACACGGATGTGGTTGTTAGTGGACCGGAAGAGAATTTTGATGAGGCCGTGAAGACGGTTGGAACGGTTTGGAAGAATATTGAGGTGAACGATGCGGTATTGAAATCGTTAATTAGTGATTTGATAAAGTCAAGGGAGGATTCGAAAACGGACCCTTCGGTGGTTCGCAGAATGTTGAGCAGTTATGTGATTTATGGGCCTAAGAACCCTATGAATCATGGTAGATCGAATGCCTATTTACGCGCTTTGAAGGCTTCGAAAATGAAAGAACTGGTTATGGATTTGGGCAAAACACCCATGCGTGTGGAGTATTATGGAAAGCGAGATATTGCTGATTTGGTTAAATCGTTGGATGTAGACAAGGTATTTCCTTATAGTTCAACGGCGTACAAGCCTGGGGCTGTAAGATCCGAGGTGGCGTCTTGGATGTTTATGGAGCAGGAATCAAAAGAGAGAACAGTATATTTTGTGCATTTTGAGCAAGTTCAGGCATCGGTTAACTGGTGGATCCGTGGTTCCAAAGAAAAGGAGTCGGAAACCTCGGTTGTGAATATGTTTAATCAATATTTCGGGGGTGACATGAGCAGTGTAGTATTTCAGAATATTCGGGAAGCGAAGGCGTTGGCATACAGTACGTATTGTTTCTTGCGTTTACCGGATTTTGGAGGACGAAACATCGGAGTGCAAGCTTTTGTGGGTACCCAGGCCGATAAATTTCACGATGCGATTGCGGCGATGGAGGAGTTGATGAATAAAATGCCTCAAGATCCACAGGTTTTTGCCTTGGCTAAAGAGAGTTTGGTAAACAGAATGAACACATCGGTAACGGATCCCGAAGATTATTTGGGTATGTACACCTATTTAAAGAATAGAGGGATAAGCACGGAAATGCCAAGCGCTTCGGAACGTGCTATTGTTTCGGTGGGATTGGCGGATATTACTGCTTTTCACCAACGCGAATTGGTTTCTAAACCATGGTCTTTGATGGTAGTTGCCGATAAGAAATTAATTAAGAAATCGGATTTATCCCGGTACGGCAAAGTGGTAGAATTGAGTATGACCGATATTTTCGGATACTAATTCTGGGTTTGTTGTAGGATTTGATGATTTTTAATTCCGGGCGATGTATATAAGTCCTGTAAGTCTTCTGCAGAGAAGAAATCTTGCAGGGCTTGTAGATGTCGTTCATGGTGCATATCGGTACAGATAAAATCGTACATACCTTTTTTCAGAAGGTGATTGGCCACTTTTTGAACTTCTTTTCCGTAATAGGGGGTGAGGGAGAGTAGATTTAATTGTAGTTCAAACCCTAGATCTTTTAGGTATTCGTAGAATCCAAGATTATTATGGTAATAAACGTATCGTTCTGGGTGAGCCAAAATGGGTTCGTAGCCTTGCATTTGAAGTTCGAAGGTTACGTGTTCGATGTGATCTGGTTTTTGGATATAGCTAAATTCGGTAAGAATTTTTTGGTTTCCGAAGGTTAGGAATTGCGTTTTTTTCTTAAGTTGACTGCGGAATACGTCATCAATCATGTATTCTGCTATGTGGCCGAATGAGTGGTTGAAGCCATTGTTTTCGGCGAATTGGTTTAGCAGGTTTGCGGCATTTGCAATGGTATCTGGATTATTAGGATGGGTATCGGCGATAATATGCGGGCTACAAATGAACTGCGTAAAGCCAAGTTCAACCAGCCCTTTGGCAAGGATTAGCGATGTTTCTGGGTTTGGAGCGCCATCGTCAATTCCGGGAAGTAGGTGGTTGTGAAAATCTAACATGGTACAAAGGTAGGTGACAGTAATTCGACAAATGTCGTCAAAAAAGTGGCTTATCGTGATGAAATTTGCGAAAAGTCACAATTCCCGTTCGTCGAATTTGCGAAAAACGCAAAAATAAAATGTAACAAATTGCGTTTGAAGTACGTATTTTCGTTGCAAGTTGTTGTAAAACAGCTATTAATTAATAAAAAATTGAATATTATGAATAAGCGTTTAAGTGTTGGACTATCTGTATTGGGTTTTGGAGCCCTTACTTGGTTTGTGTCTTCTTGTGAGACATTGCCGACTCCTGGTACTGGGTCAAACTCCTTGGAAAAGCCTAATTTGCCAACTACGTTGTATGATTACAGCACGGGTGTTATTAAAGGTAGCACACTGGACATTAAATCATTTTTACAGAATAATGCTTTTAATAAGCGGGGTGGATTTGGGAATGTGTTTTTTGATCCAAGTTTTGGTGCATCAGATCCTGAATTGTTGGAAGCGGCGGATAAATATTCAAATGCTTCGGTTCAATTGGGTAGAGTATTGTTTTACGACAAGAAGTTGAGCTTAAACAATATGGTGTCTTGCGGAAGTTGTCACCACCAGAAAGTAGGTTTCAGTGATGCGATGGCCAGCAGTATTGGATTTGGGGGTCAGAAGACCAGCAGAAACAGTATGGCTATATGTAATCCAATTTTCTTTAACAATATGTTTTGGGATTCTCGCGCTGCGGGAACATTGGATTTGAGTACCAAGCCGGTATTTAATCATATTGAAATGGGCATGGAAAACGATGCGATGTTGGAGCAAAAATTGGCGGCAGTATCGTACTATCCAGCATTGTTTTCGGCGGCGTTTGGAGACGATAAGGTAACACGTAATAGAATCAGCATGGCGATAAGTCACTTTTTATCGTCTATGATTACGGGCAATTCCAAGTTTGACGCCGTTTCTGCTGGTACTCAGCAATATTCTCAATTGGAGCAAATGGGCCATGACTTGTTCTTTTCTGATAGAGCGCGTTGTTCTCGTTGTCATGCGGGTGATAATTTAAGTGCTCCGGACATGCCGGGTGACCCATATGGTGCTCCAACAGTAAAGGGTACTGCAAACATTGGCTTGGAAAGACAATACAAAGATCCAGGTAAGGAGAACGGTAACTTCCGTATTCCTTCATTAAGAAATATCGAATTAACGGGTCCATATATGCATGACGGTAGATTTGCTAACTTGAATCAGGTTATTGACCACTACAGTCATGGAATTCAACCACACAGTCATTTGGATAAAAACTTAAAGGATAATCAAGGAAATCCGGTGAAATTGAATTTCTCGGAGTTGGAAAAAGATGCTTTGATTGCATTTTTAAGAACGTTAACGGATAATAAATTCATTACCGATCCTCGTTTTAGCGATCCATTTGCCAATTAATTGGTAAGAAATAGTTGGCTGGTGTTCATTAAATTCGCCGGTCGTGGAAACTGATAAACTCTCGGGTGTAAAGATTTTAATTCCGTCTGGTGCGGGCGCACCGGGTTTTGCGGGTATAGTTCGTTGTTTGCGAGAAATCCCAGAGGTGTTTATTGTGGGTGGTGATGCGAAAGCGCATGTATATGGTGCTGCATTATCGGATGCGTTTGTGTTAATGCCGGAAACGACTATGGTTTCTGAATATGTGGAAGCGGTGGTTCGGGTAAGTTTAGAACATAATATTCAAGTAATACTACCAATTACTACGCGCGAGTTACCGGTTTTATCCGAGAACAAGCAACGCATTGAGGCATTGACGGGAGCGGTGGTGGTTGTTAGTAGTTTGGAAGGTTTAGCAATTGCGAACAATAAGGGCAGCTTGTATGAATTTGCTTGGCAGCATGGGTTTCGAGTGCCGGCTTTTGCGGTGATAAATGGGAGAGACTCTTTTAGTAGGGAAGCAGAGAATCTAGGGATTTCGCACCGAGATTTATGTTTCAAACCTGTATTGGGGAATGGTAGTAGAGGTTTTGGCAGGATTTTATCGGAATTCGGAAATAATGAGGATTGGATTAAGGAGAAGTCGGGGATTATGCCCTTGAGTTTAGAAGAGTGGTGTACACGGATACCCGAGGAATTGGGGGACGGAGAGGCATTGTTGTTATCCGTTTATTTATCGGGCATGGAATATTCGGTGGATTTGTTGTGCAATAATGGGCGGGTAGCGTATTGTGTTCCCAGAAGTAGAGACAAGATGATTGGAGGGATAAGTGTTGCCGGTACATTTTTGCAGAATGAGGGATTAATTTCGGAGTGTTGTAGGTTGGCGGAGTTGTTACAATTGGATGGACCCATTGGTATGCAGTGGCGCGAGGATTATTCTGGGGACATTTATTTATTGGAAATTAACCCAAGGTTGCAGGGGACTACCTCGGCGGTAGCGTTGGGTGGATTAAATATTCCGATGTTGGCGGTTTCGCAAGCATTGGGTGGTACAGATGTAATTGGTGATGAAAAAATTGTGGTAAATGCAGGTTTGAAATTTGCTTGGGGGGGCAGTTTTGTTCGTTTCTGGGACGAATCCTTGTTGTTTGAACGCTAAAATCCAATTATATTTGCTGCACTATGACTGAGAAAAAACGCAATACCACCGGATATTGGATTCTTTGTTTGGTTAGCGCTTTAGCCCTAACGTACTTCACAATTTTCCTTCCTCAAGCGTTTTGGCTAGGACTACCAACCTTTTTTGGTGGTTTGGCTATGGCGATGGATTGGGTTTAATCGGGTTAATTCTTTTTATTTGTATTCCAGTCTAGGTAGGCTGGTTAATAAACTATTGTAAAATAATTTTATCATTTATGGCAAACAACCATTGGTTTGATTTCGAAAAAGACATAGTTGATTTGATTGATCAATTAGAAAAGACCAAGGAAAGCAATGAGAAAGGCAAAGTAGATCTTTCGGATATGATTGTTACGTTGGAGGAAAAGATTCAATTGGCGAAGGAGGCAACGTATTCAAAATTAACGGGTTGGCAGAAAGTGCAGATTAGTAGGCACCAAAACAGACCGTATACATTGGATTACATTGAGCATATTGCAACGAATTTTATTGAGTTGCATGGTGATCGGCAGGTAAAGGACGACAAGGCTATTGTGGGTGGTTTTGCGGAGATTGATGGAAGACCGGTTATGATTATCGGCCAGCAAAAAGGTAGAAATACTAAGGAACGTCAATTACGCAATTTTGGAATGCCGAATCCGGAGGGTTATCGCAAGGCCTTACGATTGATGAAGTTGGCGGAGAAATTTAATGTTCCTATTATTACGTTGATAGATACGCCGGGTGCGTCACCGGGTTTGGAAGCAGAAGAGCGAGGTCAGGGAGAGGCAATTGCACGTAATTTAATGGAAATGAGCGTGTTGAAGGTGCCAGTGATTTGTATTGTAATTGGCGAAGGTGCCAGCGGTGGTGCATTGGGAATTGGTATTGGTGATAAGGTATTGATGATGCAATACACTTGGTATAGTGTTATTTCCCCAGAGAGTTGTTCCAGTATTTTGTGGAGGACTTGGGAGAAGAAAGAGTTAGCGGCAGAGGCATTGAAATTATCGGCTACGGATATGTTGGGTAATGGATTGGTGGATGGTATCATTCCTGAACCCTTGGGCGGAGCGCATCATGATCCGGAGGTGGCATATCAAAATATCAAACAAGCTATTTTGAGTTCTTTGGATGAGTTAGTGGGCATGGATCCTGAGGATCGAATCAGCAAACGTATCGATAAATTTTCCCGGATGGGAGTAGTTGTGGAATGAGAAATCGCATCACTGAATTGTTTGGGATCCAGTACCCCATTATTCAGGGAGGTATGATTTGGTGTAGTGGTTGGGAGTTAGCAAGTGCAGTTTCCAATGCTGGAGGCTTGGGTTTAATTGGAAGTGGCAGTATGTATCCTGATATCCTTCGGGAGCAGATTAGAAAATGCAAATTAGCTACAAACAAACCCTTCGGCGTAAATGTACCTTTGTTGTATCCCGATTTGGATCAGCATTTAGAAATTATTGTTGAAGAAGGGGTGAAAATTGTGTTTACGAGTGCGGGAAATCCGGCAAAATACACCTCTTGGTTAAAGGAACGAGGTATCACAGTGGTGCACGTAGTTGCGAATTTAAAATTTGCAAAAAAATGTGTAGAAGCCGGTGTTGATGCGATTGTTGCGGAGGGATTTGAGGCTGGCGGGCACAATGGCAGGGAAGAGACCACTACGATGTGTTTAATACCCATGATTACCGAGCAAGTGAGTATTCCTGTTATTGCAGCGGGTGGTATTGGGAGTGGCAAGGCTATGGCGGCAGCATTTTGTTTGGGGGCCGAAGGCGTTCAGGTTGGCAGTAGGTTTGCGGCCACCGTGGAAAGCAGTGCACATCAGGCATTTAAAGAGGCTATCGTATCCGCTGGGGATGGAAGTACAGAGTTGACTTTGAAAGAGTTAACGCCTGTTCGATTGTTAAAAAATGAATTTTATCAGAAAGTTCAGGAAGCGTATAAAAACGATGCGTCTGTAGAAGAATTGCAATATTTACTAGGACGAGGAAGAGCTAAAAAGGGAATGTTTGAGGGCGATTTAGTGGAAGGCGAACTGGAAATTGGTCAGGTGGCTGCCATGATTAACGCGATTCCTGCGGCAGGAGAGGTAGTTAAATTCATGATGGAGGAATACGATACAGTGATTTCAAGATTGACATCGAGATAAATAATTGCGAGTTTTATGGAGGAATCGGCAAAGAACATGGGTGTAGGAAGTGACGAAATACGCGAGGTCACCGAGGATGTTATGATTTCAATGGAACCTTGGAAACTGGTTTATTGCGCGAGCAGGCAAGAAAAGAAAGTATCGGCATATTTGGCTCAACGAGATATCGAGTATTATTTGCCGCTGGTGAAGTCGTTGCGCTTTTGGAAAGACCGAAAGAAATGGGTAGAAATGCCTTTATTTAACGGGTATTTATTTGTTCGGCCTACAGAAATTCAGCGGGATGTTGTTTTAACCTTGCCGGGTGTTGTTAAATATATCCGATATAATGGCAAGGACGCCTTGGTTCCGGCGGAGCAGGTGCAATTGATACAGCGATTGATTGAGAAGGGGTATCAGATGGAGCGGTATGATGGGGATGAAGATTTAGAGCGTGGAGATATAGCGGAGGTATTGGATGGTGTGTTTCGGGGCCAGGAAGTGGAGGTATTCCATAATACGGAGCGAGAAGAATCGTTTATAATTGTAACGGTAGAGGCTGCAAATCACCGAATTAAGGTTAACTTGCCGAGGGAGATTTTGAAGTTAAAGATCAAAGGCAAGGATCGAACGGATAAGGCTCTCTGGTAAATTAAACACGATGGTAGGAGAAACTATATTATTGTTATCGCCACATACGGATGATGCGGAGTTGGGATGTGGGGCGAGTATTGCGAAGTTTATTCGACAAGGAAAGAAGGTATATTATGCAGCGTTTAGCGCCTGTGAGCAAAGTGTTTTGCCGCAGTTTCCCAAGGATATTTTGATTCACGAGGTACAGGAAGCAACTTCGGAATTAGGGATAAAGTCGGAAGATTTATTCTTATTTCGGTACGAAGTAAGAACATTCAATTACAAACGGCAGGAGATACTGGACGATTTAATTCGTTTGCGGGAACAATTAAAACCGGATACGGTATTGATGCCGTGTTTGCACGATATTCACCAGGATCACAAAACCCTGGCCGAAGAGGGGTTGCGTGCATTTAAATTTTGCAATGTCTTTTGTTACGAGTTGCCTTGGAATAATTTGAATTTTAATACGGCAGCATTTGAGGTGGTGGAAGAGGAAGACGCATTGTGCAAGGTGAAGGCATTGAATCGGTACAAGAGTCAGGCGCATCGAAGTTACGCCAATGAAGAGTTTTTACGGAGTCAGTTGCGCATGCGCGGTGTTCAGGTTTCGAGACGGTATGCAGAAGCTTTCGAGGTTATTCGAATGATTTCTGAGTAGGTAACATTAAATGAAGAATTATAATAGAATATTATACTTCGGTTCAATATTTTATTGCGTAGTTTCCTTGTTTTTCATTTATTCCCATGATGGTTATTTGATTGATGATGCCGTAATATACTGGTCACAGGCAAAAAAAAGCCCTGGGTTGGTATACCCTTCTGCAACAGATTTTACTTCGGACTTTATTTGGCACCCGATGGTGATAAATGTCTCGCGATTTGTTTTGGGCTTGGGTGGGGGATTAAAAACGGTTCAGTTACTTAATATGTTACTATCTCTAGGGATTTTGCATGGAATAAGGAAATTGGCCAACACGTTATTTTCGACTCAAATTTCATTAGTAACGTTTTTGTTGTGCTTGGTATATCCCAATTTTTATATTTGGAATTTGGCGCCGTGCACAGAGATTTACTTTCTATTTTTTCTGTTATTAATTTTAAATCTGTTTAATTGGAAAAATGGGTATCGCTATTTAATCATTGGGTTATTGTTTCCTGTTTTAGACTATTCCCGGGAGTTGGGATTAATAGTTATCGTATGTTATGCGTTGGGTAATAGTACTACATTGATTTCAAAATCGGGTATTGTGCGAAAGTTACAGCACGGAGTATTGTTCATAGTAGGTTTTGGATTGATGCATTTTGGAATTGGGATGTTTCATAAAAGTAAAACGGGGATTTTTTGGACGAAGGGTTCTGTTCTTGGCTACAATATCATTAACGGGGCTGCGGGTGATCATGTGGGTGAAAACAATAATTTAGCTACTCAAATTGGCAGTTTAGGGTATATACCTAACGCGTCGTCGATGTCGTTTTATGTAAAGGATTCCATTTGGAGAAAACGGGGTTTTGGTTTTATCAAAGAACATCCATTAGAATACGTAAGACCTTTTCCTCGGAAGTTGATGAAGTTATTTATCCATGATTTAGCATTTGTGAATTTTGCTTATGAAAAATACAGTTGGTATCAGATGGCAAAGGATCGCAGAGGTGGTAAAGGAATCACAGAATTATTATTGGATTATCCATTTCTATGGATGATGAATGTCTTGTTTTATATCTTATTTGCATTTGAGTTATTGGGTATTTGGGTATTCAGACTTAGGTTTAAAACCTTGTTATTTATTGTTTTACTTGGATTTGCTGTATTGTTTTTGCCTATGTTGTTTCAAACCCAACCCCGGTACCATACACCCACATTTATACTGTTTCTTCCATTTGCGGCAGCTTTTATCCATTCTAAATTGAGCCACAAGGCTTGGTTTAGTAAGGTAGTGGGTAATTAATTGTTTGAATAAGCGGTTCAATACATGTATTTTCGCTACTGCGAATTGGTAGTGTATTTCGGATGAATGGAATGGTTTTTTTGAAATAACAACGGATTGGCACTCTTTTAATTTTACACAAAACTTATGATAACGGAAATAATATCGCCCATTATTTTTACTGTGTTTTTGGCTGTGGGAGCCTGGTTTTTTGCCGGCAAGGTAAAATTTATTCGCAGGAATATATTGTTAGGTAGGGATTTGGATTTAAGTGATAACCCGGCGGCACGATGGAAGCAAATGCTATGGGTAGCCATGGGACAGAGCAAGATGGTGAAACGACCTGTTGCAGCAATATTTCACTTGTTTGTTTACTTGGGTTTTGTATTGATAAACATCGAGGTTTTAGAGATATTGGTGGATGGAATAACGGGGCATCACCGTTCGTTTTCTGGGTTGGGAAGTGTTTATAATGTGGCGATTGGCTTTTTTGAAATACTTGCATTCTTGGTTATCGTGGCATGTGTAGTGTTTTTGGCGCGCCGGTATGTTGTAAAGGTTCCGCGTTTGAATTCCAGCGACTTGAAAGGTTGGCCCAAGAAGGATGCAACGGTTATATTGGTGGTGGAAATTGTGTTGATGGCCGCTTTATTAAAGATGAATGCGGCGGATCAACTATTGCAGCAGCGGGCATTGAATGGCACTGAAGTTAGTAATTTGGCTCACTATTTACCTAAGCACCACGATTGTTGCGGTGAATTGATGGGCAGTTTTCCGGTAAGTCAATATTTGGTACCCCTGATGGATGGTTTTGACGATGGATTTTTAATTTTTATTGAGAGAGCAGCATGGTGGTTCCATTTTGTAGGCATTTTGTTGTTTTTAAATTATGTACCCTATTCAAAGCATTGGCATATTATCATGAGTTTTCCCAATGTCTATTATACTCCGTTGAAGCCTAAAGGAGCATTTGATAATATGGGTTCTGTGACTACGGAGGTAAACTTAATGATGGATCCCTCTGCGGTGCCACCGGATGGGTATGAGCCACCGGCGGGTTTCGGTGCTAGAGACGTTCAAGATTTAAGTTGGAAAAACTTGATGGACGCCTACACTTGTACGGAATGTGGACGATGCAGTAGCGTTTGCCCAGCAAATATTACGGGTAAATTGTTATCGCCAAGGAAAATTATGATGTCTACTCGCGATCGATTGGAAGAAGTGGGCAATGGTTTGGATGCCGGAATCAAGTCGGGAACCATACAGAAATTAGAGAATGGCAACCTACCCCGATTGGAGGATGGAAAGGATTTGCATAGTTATATAAGTTCAGAAGAATTGTGGGCTTGTACCACTTGTAATGCTTGTGCAGAGGCTTGTCCAGTGAATATCAATCCTGTAGACATCATCGTACAGATGCGACAGTATTTGGTAATGGAAAAAAGTGCAGCTCCTGGAGAATTGAACTCAATGTTTACCAACTTGGAGAATAACGGAGCACCTTGGCAATTTAACCAAATGGATAAGGCCAATTGGGCAATAGATGCGGATAACGGGTAAATTGTTGTATTTTTGAATCGAAATGAATAATCTGCATGTAACCTTAATGTCCTTAATGGGAGGACAAGAGTGGATTTGGATTTTGGTTTTGGTTTTGTTGCTATTTGGCGGCAAGAAGATTCCTGAACTAATGCGTGGCTTAGGCAAGGGAATCCGCGAGTTTCAAGATGCTAAAAACAATGTTAGCACAGAGATTCGTAAAGGAATGGAAGAAGATTCCAAGGACAAAAACTAATAATTCCAAGGATTTTGAAGCATTACAGCCGAATTTCGGATATTCGGGAAGATTTGTATGCCGGTAGGGTAACCTGCTTGGATTTGGTTAATTATTACTTGAAGAATATCGAAAATAATGCGCATTTGAACGCATTTTTAGAAGTATGGGAAAATGAATCCAAAGAAAAAGCGGCTCAAATCGACGAAAAAGTCAAATCGGGTACTGCAGGGAAACTAGCGGGAGTTGTAGTTGCGATCAAGGATAACTTGAGTTATGCTGGTCATAAGGTATCGGCTTCATCAAAAATTTTAGCAGGATTTGAGTCGATTTACACGGCTACTGCGGTTCAGCGTTTATTGGACGAGGATGCCATCATTATTGGAAGAACCAATTGCGATGAATTTGCGATGGGGGCATCCAATGAAAACAGTGCATTTGGCCCAGTTCGAAATGCCGCTAATCCAGACAAAGTGCCGGGCGGATCGTCTGGCGGAAGTGCGGTAGCGGTTCAAGCAAAAATGGCGCATTGTTCTTTGGGGAGCGATACCGGTGGGTCCATTCGTCAACCTGCAGCATTTTGCGGTTTGTATGGATTGAAACCCACATACGGCGTAATTTCTCGTTGGGGATTGTTGGCATATGCATCGAGTTTCGATCAAATTGGACCTATCACCCAGAGTCTGGATGACATGGTAGAATTAACTTCTATCATGGCCGGAATGGATGGTCACGATGCAACCATGATTCAGTCGCCGATTGAATATTCAGCACCTCAAGCACCCGGAAAATCAACCTTTGCGGTAATGCGGGATGCGGTTGAAGGTGATGGAATTTCTGCGGAAATTAAAGCTAAAATGGTTTCGCTTATTGCCAGATTAGAGGATCAGGGCCATACGGTGAACTATTTCGATTTCCCATTATTGGATTACATGGTACCTGCATATTACGTGTTAACTACTGCGGAAGCATCGAGCAATTTGAGTCGATACAGCGGCATGATGTACGGATACCGCAGCGGAAATGCCAAAGATTTAGAATCTACCTTTACATTGAGTAGAACCGAAGGATTTGGTTCGGAGGTAAAACGCAGAATCATGTTAGGTACATTTGTTTTAAGTAGTGATCAGTACGATGCTTACTACGAGAAGGCACAGAAGGTTCGACGAATCATTCAGGAAGAAACGGATGCTATTTTGTTGAATGCCGATGCAATATTATTACCTACAACGAGCACAGTTGCATTTGGGTTGGGAGAAAAAGCAAGTAACCCGGTGGCGATGTATATGGCTGATTTGCTAACGGTACAAGCCAATCTAGCTGGGAATCCCGCTATAAGTATTCCCGCTGGAATCAATGAAGAGGGATTGCCGATGGGTGTACAGTTGATGACAAAACGCGGCGAAGATCAGCAATTATTTGATTTAAGTAGACTAATTGAAGGTGCTTTAGCGTTATAGTTGTAGCAATACTGCTTACGTTATTTTTAGAATAGTTTGTTTATTATGTTACGAGTACGGGTACTTATATCGTTATTTTTCATTTGGAGTTGGGCATTTTCTCAATCGGATATACAATTAAAAATCAAATCGTTAGAGCAAAAAGGGCTACCGTATTTTTGGAATGCCGAAATAGAGCTTTCTATTCGGGATTGGTTAAAAAACGAGAATCAGAGCACCAGTATTTTCTTAGGTAGATACCAATATTATTCGGCAATCATTAACCCGGTTTTGTCAACAAAACAATTGCCTTGGTTTTTGTCTTACATGCCTGCGGGTTCAACGGGTTTTGAACCGAGATATCGTGATGAGGGCGGCAGTTCAGGGATGTGGCCAATGGGATTCACCATGGGTAAAAAGTATGGATTAAAGCAAACGGCCTTGTTTGATGAACGCAGGGATCCAGTAAAAAGTACCCAGGCGGCTTTATCGTATCTAAACGACTTACATATTATTTATAAAGACTGGTTAAAGGCAATTACTGCATTTAGAATTGGTGCCATCCGAATGAATCAGATTATTCATGAATTGGATGGAGATTTGGATTTCGATCGTATTTATTTGTTATTGGAGCCGGAAGAAAGGATTCCGATTATTCAATTTTATTCAGCTGTAGTTGTATTGGCCTATGCCAAAGACTTCGGTATTAAGCCAGTTACCTATTCGGAGATGGCATCATCCCAAGTATTATCGGTGAGTGAGCCAGTACCTTTTTCGTTATTAAATGAGAAGTTGGGAATTGGTTTAATGGAATTGCGCCTGTTAAATCCGGAATTGAGAGCTGACGTAATTCCTTACATGGGAAGCGATTTTGTATTTCGATTACCCAAGGAATATGTAGGAAGATACAATGCCATGCGGGATTCTATACCCGGTTGGTTAAATCGTTTTGGTGGCAACGACAATGGAGTTGTTCGCCGATTACCTAACGTAGAAATCAAAGAGGAGGTTGTTGCTATGGAAAATAAGGACACGGCTGTTTCCATGGAGATAGCTAGCAATGATCAATCGGTGGTGGATGCCGCGGGAATCACTCCTCCTCGGCCCAAAACAGCTGAATATAAAGTTTGGGTTTATTATCGAGTTAAGTCGGGTGATGCAGTTTACACACTTAGCGACGTATTTGATTGTGAACCAGCGCAGCTAAAGCAATGGAACCGCTTGCGATCGAATTCGTTGGTGGTAGGGACACAGTTGAAGTTCTACGTACCTGCAACCAAGAAGTCGTACTACACAAAAATTAATTCTATGTCGATTTCTCAAAAGAGAAACTTGGCAGCAAAGGATTAATTTTGCAAGATGCAGCAGCATTGTTGGTGGAAGCGTACGGTTCAATTTTTAATTATTCTTTTTGCAAGTAGTTTCGTACGATTGAGTGCGGGCGGTGTATTGTTGGGAACAAGCCCCAAGGATACGATTTTACCGGATCGACCCATCTTCCACAAAATAGATGGATTGATTGCGGTGGATGGTGTTTTGAACGAATTGGAATGGGGGGCTGCATCGTTTGGGAGTGATTTTTTTGAGCATTTACCTGGGGGTTGGAATGGGAATTTTCACCAGTATTTCCCTTACGACACTTCGTTGTCTGAAACTCGGACAGCTTTCAAATTATTGTATTCGTATTCGGCAATTTATATTGGAATCGTTTGTGAAAACAGAAATCCTGCTAAGAAGTTTGTAATTAATGGATTAAAGAGAGATTTCAGTGTAACAAATACGGACGGTGTGGTTGTAACGTTGTCTACGTTTAATGATGGACAGAACGGGTTTTCTTTTGGATTAAGTCCGTACAACACGCAACGAGAAGGTTCCGTTGAGAATGGCGGAGGTTTTGGAGTAACCACGGCTTGGGATCAGGTTTGGTTTAGTGAAACTTCGTTACAAAACGGTTATTGGGTTGCGGAGATCATGGTGCCATTGAAAAGTATACGGTTTGTGCCTGGTGTTAAGGAATGGTCCGTAAATGTTTCTCGATTCGATTTGAAGAACAATGAGATTTCTAATTTTAGCCGGGTTCCAAGGAATTTCAACGTAAGTACATTGGTTTTTGCGAAGCCTGTTGGGTTTTCCGAAGGTAGCAGCCCCAACAAGAAATCCAGAAACTTGGTGTTGATTCCGTACGCATCGGGTAATGGATTCCAAGAGAAAGTGGGGAGTCCGCGAAGTTTTGTGCCGAAAGTGGGGTTGGATGCGAAGGTGGGATTGAGTAAGAGTTTAAACATGGACATAACGGCTAATCCTGATTTTGCGCAGGTGGATGTGGATGTTCAGCAGATTAATTTGACTCGTTTTAGTTTGTTTTATCCAGAACGGAGGCAGTTTTTTATAGAGAATTCGGATTTGTTTGCTACGTTTGGTTTTCGACAAATTCGACCATTTTTTTCCCGTAGAATTGGATTGGCAGCGGGTGGGACGGTGCCTATTTTGGCGGGTGTACGCGTGAGTGGTAAGTTGGGAACGGACTGGCGTTTGGGAGCGATGAATATAAATACAGCTGGGGTTGCTGCTTGGCGAGAAAAGCCGATGAATTATTCGGTTTTTGCGCTTCAGAAGAAGATTTTTGCCGCGAGTACGGTGGGAGTGATTGCGGTACACGATCGAAAGATGGATACAACCGGGGATTACAATACGGTATTGGGGTTGGAGTATAATTTGTTGTCTAAAGATAGTAGATGGGGCGGAAAGGCATTTATTCAGAAATCGGATTATCAAGGATTGGCGATGAATGAGGGGTTTGCGCATGCCAGTTGGTTTCGATACAGAGATTTACGTTGGTTTCTCATGTGGAATCACGAATATGTGAGCAAGGATTTTAGGGCTCGAACCGGGTTTGTTCCGCGAATTGCGAATTTCGACACAAACGGTAAGATTGTTTTATACGATTATTGGCGGTTGGAGCCGGAAATAAAGCGGACTTGGTATCCTAAGGGTTCTAAATTACTGAACAACTATTCGTTAATGGCGTATAATTCAAGTTATTACGACAGTGCTTTTGGAATGACCGAATCGGAAAGTGAATTGGGATTGGACGTAAGTTTACAGAACAGTGCTGTTTTTCATATTAGTTTAGATAATTCGTACCAGCGTTTATTTTTACCTTTTAAACCATTTGACGATTTACCTGCTTTCTTTGGAGAATATCGTTGGTGGTCTGTTCATTCGGAGCTTACTACGAATAATCGAAAGCCGGTTTATTGCAATGCTCGAATTACCCAGGGAGGATATTTTACCGGAAAAAAATCAGAGTTTGCAGGCGAGATGTTCTATCGATTGCCGGCATTGGGAAAGAGTCAATTACCCAAGTGGGTAGTAAGTGCTAATTGGAATCGTGTGGTAGTGCGCGATGACCAGGGCGGTGGTGATGCCGTTAATTTATTGGGATTAAAGGCGGAACATAGTTTTAATACGATTTGTTATTTAACCAGCTATTTTCAGTATAACAGTCAGGCCGAACGGATGAACATCAATATACGTTTCCAATGGAGGTATCGGCCAATGAGTGACGTATTTATTGTATTATCACAGAATTGGAACCAGTTCCCTCAATTGAATACAGTGGAATCGTATTATTGGTCGGTTAGAAGCCGCAGTTTGGCTGTGAAATGGGTATATTGGTTAAACCGATAGAATCATTCCTGGAAGGGACGGTTTAGAAACCGTCTCCGTCCAAAATATTTCCTAAGCCACCCAAGATGGAACCTTCTTCGCGTCTTCCTCCGGGGGAGCCATAGCTAAGGATTTTTCCTGCCAAACGAGAAACGGGTAAGCTTTGTAACCAAACTTTCCCTGGTCCGCTTAACACGGCAAAGAATAAACCTTCGCCACCGAAAATAGCGTTTTTCACACCTTTAACCATTTGAATATCATAGTCTATCGTACTTGTAAATGCAACGATACAACCGGTATCAACGCGTAAATATTCCCCTGCTTTCAATTCTCTTTCAAGGATGTGTCCGCCGGCATGAACAAAAGCAAGTCCATCTCCTTCCAGCTTTTGCATGATGAATCCCTCACCACCAAAAAGTCCGGTTCCAAGTTTACGTTGAAATTCAATACCCACGCTTACCCCTTTAGCGGCGCATAGGAATGAATCTTTTTGACAAATAATTTTATTTCCTAATTGCTGAAGATCCATCGGCACAATTTTTCCTGCATAGGGTCCAGCAAATGTTACGCGAGCCTTATTGTAACCCATATTGCTGAAGGCTGTCATGAATAACGATTCACCCGTTAACATGCGTTTTCCAGCACTCATTAGTTTTCCAAAGAATCCATTATTTTGCTGACTTCCATCGCCAAATACGGTTTCCATTTCAATGCCATTATCCATGAACATGAAGGAACCTGCTTCGGCCATTACGGTCTCTTGAGGATCTAATTCTATTTCTACGCACTGCATTTCTTCGCCGAAAATGCGGTAGTCGATTTCGTGGTTTTGTCTCATGACTATTGTTCTAGGTATTTGAAGTTGTTTGAGAAAAAAATATTATTGATTTGCGGCAGCAGATTTTTTCAGGGCTAAAATGGAGAAATCGGTGGATTCTGCTTTGATGGTGTTAGACAAGTAACCAAGACCGGTTATTTCCATATCAACCACATCTCCGTCTTGCAACCATTGCTCTGTATAATCCGGATTGTTTAGTTTACCGGTGCCATTTAGTTCTAAGAAGCAACCGGTACCTACGGTGCCTGAACCGATAACATCACCTGGGTAGATATCTACGCCGTAAGCGCAACGTTCTACGATTTCGGCGAAGGTCCAATCCATGTCGCCCATATTCCCTTCACTCACTAATTTTCCATTCACCCAACATTTCATGGATAGATTGTAATTATTACCGGTATGGCCGGGTTTTGCATCGATTTTATAGGGTTCTAATTCATCGGGAGTAACTAGCCAAGGTCCAATTACAGTACTAAAATCTTTTCCTTTTGCTGGGCCGAGATTCAACAGCATTTCTTCCATTTGGAGGGTTCTAGCACTCATGTCGTTCATGATCATGTAACCGGCAATGTACTCGTCTGCTTGTGCTGCGGTAATATTTCGGCCTTTTTTTCCGATAACGATTGCGGCTTCCAATTCGAAATCAAGTTTCCGGAAATGATCGGGCATGCAAGGTATTTCGCCGGGGCCTTGAATGGCATTGTGGTTGGTAAAGTAAAAAATGGGATACTGATCAAATTCGGGAATCATGGGTACTCCTCGATTTCTTCTGGCGGCGGCAACGTGCTGTCGGAAAGCATACCCATCTCTGCAGCTGGTTGGCTGGGGAACGGGGGCAAACAGTTGGGCGCTATCGAATGGTGTGGCGAGATTGGCATGGTTGCCAGCGGTTATTTGGGATTCAACTTCTTTTGCAAGGATGGATTGGGACTCCCAGTTTTCCAACATAGCACGCATGGAGGGGCTAATTGCTGGATTTATTGAATGTAAAGGATAGATATTGTTGTTTACAAGGATGCCTGTTTGCGCAGAATCCTGATAATGGTACGTTACCAACTTCATAATTACAAAAATACTAAATTTTAAGGGCAAATGGGTGGGTGTTTATCGGGTATATACTTAATTTTACCGCAATATCGCATCGGACATGTTGGAGAAAAAAAAGGTATTGGTAACGGGTAGTAATGGCTTATTGGGTCAGAAACTTACGGATTTATTTATTACAAAATTGGATTGGACCTTGGTGGCTACGGGGGTGGGTGCAAATAGGCATCCTCGGGGTACGGAGGATGGATTGTACCGATATGAGGTATTGGATATTACGGACGAAGGGATGGTGAATGCGGTGTTGCGAAGAGAATTACCGGATGTTGTGATTCACACGGCAGCCATGACGCAGGTGGATGATTGCGAATTTCAGCGGGATGCTTGCGTTGCGTTGAATGTGGTTTCGGTAGAGCGATTGGCCAAATTATCTACGGAATTGGGATTTCATTTGGTACATATCAGCACGGATTTCATTTTTGATGGTACGAAGGCGATGGTTACCGAAGAGGAGTTGCCCAACCCGTTAAGTTATTACGGTTGGAGCAAATGGGAGGGGGAGAAAGCGGTGATGGAAAATGCCAATTCGTATTCGATTTTGCGCACGGTGTTGGTGTATGGTAAGGTGGCCGATATGAGTAGAACCAATATTGTATTGTGGGCACACGGAGCGCTACGGGATGGAAAAAAGGCGAATGTGGTAACGGATCAGTTTAGGACTCCTACGTTGGCGGAAGATTTGGCCATGGGATGTTTTTTGGCTGCGGAGAAGAAAGCGCAGGGAATTTATCACATTGCTGGAAAGGATTATATGAGTGTGATTGAATTGGTGGAGCGCGTGGCGAAGTTTTATGGATTTAGTATGGAAAACATTACCCGCGTTGATAGCTCAACGTTAAATCAACCGGCTAAACGTCCGCCCGATACCGGACTCTCTATCGAAAAAGCACGCAAGGATTTGGGGTATGAACCGCATTCGTTTGAAGAGGGTTTGGCATTGTTGAATTTATAAATTTATTGGTCGAATTTTGTGGGTACGATGAATTTGAATAGGTGATTATCGTCATAAAAAATCGACCAACAATTTCTTACATTTGTTGCAGCAACTACAAATATTAAAATCCTATGGAAATTCGTGCACCCTTTAATTTGAATCAATGGATTGAGGAAAACCGACATCTGTTAAAACCACCGGTAGCCAATAAAAATTTGTATCCTGAAGGTACCGATTATATTGTGATGGTAGTGGGTGGACCGAATTCTCGTAAGGATTACCATTACAACCAAACCGAGGAGTTGTTTTATCAGTTGGAGGGAGAAATTACCATCAAAACCCAGCAAAATGGGGAGCGGGTGGATGTAAAATTAGGCCCTGGCGATATGTTTTTGTTACCACCAAATATTCCTCATTCACCGGGCAGAACTGCTGGAAGTATTGGGCTTGTGATAGAGCGGGTTCGGGAGGGCAAAGGCTTTACCGATGGTTTGTTATGGTTTTGCGATTCCTGCAACACTAAATTGCACGAAGCGTACTTCGAACTAAAAAATATTGAAACGGATTTCATCAGTCATTTCAACGAATTCTACGAATCGGAAGAATTGCGCACTTGTAAGCATTGCGGAGAAGTTTTGCAAAAGCCACAATAAGGAGGAATTGCTTAACTTTGCCATCCTCTTATGAGTGATGCCATTAAACACGAATGCGGGGTAGCGTTTATTCGTTTGCGTAAGCCGCTGTCGTATTATCGAGAAAAGTACGGAACTCACTGGTACGGACTAACAAAACTGCAATTTTTAATGACCAAACAGCTGAACCGTGGGCAAGACGGAGCGGGTATGGGTGTGGTAAAGCTGGATCCTGCCTATGGGGATCGATATTTGGCTAGAAAGCGCAGTGCTTCGAAGACGGCATTGTCTGATATTTTTGAAGAAATTGCCAAAGCATACGAAGAAATACCTGTTGAATTTCGAGACGATGAAGCCTATTTGAAAAAGCATTTTCCGTATGCGGGTGAATTATTGTTAGGTCATTTGCGATATGGCACTTACGGTGGTAATAGCATCGAAAATATTCATCCATTTTTACGTCAAAATAACTGGATGGCCAGAAACCTCATGCTGGCGGGTAATTATAACGTTACCAATACCGAAGAGTTGTTTAATCAGCTGATAGAATTAGGTCAGCAGCCAAAAGAGAAGAGCGATAATGTGTTGATGTTAGAAAAAATTGGACATTTTATCGATGAAGAAAACCAGCGTTTGTTTGGGATTTTCAAAGCTCAGGGGTATTCTAATTTAGAAATTACCGCAAAAATCAAAGATGAATTATCGTTGGTAAATATCCTCAAGCGAAGTTTCAAAAGTGTAGACGGGGGATATAATATGATTGGTTTGTTGGGTCATGGCGATGCATTTGTAATGCGCGATCCCAATGGAATCAGACCTTCCCATTATTATGTTGATGACGAGGTAGTGGTTGTTGCCAGTGAGCGGGCTGCTATACAAACGGCATTCAATTTGTACCCCGAACAAATCCAAGAATTGGGTCCTGGGAATGCGTTGATTGTGAAGAAATCGGGTCAGGTAGATGAGGTAAACATTATCGAACCACTAGAGAGAAAGAGTTGCAGTTTTGAGCGGATATATTTTTCAAGGGGAAACGATCAAGATATTTATGCCGAACGTAAGGAATTGGGTAGATTGCTAGCGGATCCCGTGATGCAATTGTTGGGGAATGATTTGGTTAACACGGTATTTAGTTATGTGCCTAATACCGCGGCAACCAGTTTTTACGGGTTGATTGATGGTATTCATGAGATACGCAGGCGTTTGCAGGCGGAGGCGTTATCGGCCATCGATGTATCAAAAAATCCCGAAAAGGTAGAGGAAATTTTACGTTGGCGTCCACGCAGGGAAAAGATTTTGGTGAAGGATGTGAAGATGCGGACGTTTATTACGAATGATAATGACCGGGAGGATTTGGTTGGGCATGTTTATGATATAACGTATGGTGTGGTGAAGAGTTGGGAGGATACGTTGGTGATTATGGACGACAGTGTGGTTCGTGGTACTACATTGAAAACCAGTATTTTAAAGATATTGGATCGATTAGAACCTAAGCGAATTATTCTGGTAAGTTCGGCACCGCAAATTCGTTATCCGGATTGTTATGGTATCGATATGAGTAAATTGGGTGATTTTGCTGCATTTCGGGCTGCGGTTGCGTTGATAAAAGAACGGGGCATGGAGTCTTTGATGCAAGAAATATATCAACAAGCGAAGTTGGAGTTAGAAAAACCTGCGGAGGAGCAGGAGAACGTGGTGAAACGACTGTATGCGCCGTTTGCCGATCAGGAAATTTCGGATAAGATTGCTGAGATGGTGCGGCCTGCGGGCATGCGAGCACAATTTGATATTCTATTCCAGTCTGTAGATAATTTGCATGTTGCTTGTCCGAACGATTCGGGGGATTGGTACTTCACGGGTAATTTCCCAACGCCAGGGGGTACACAAGTAGCGAACCGAGCATTTGTTTACTACATGGAAGGCAGGAAAGAGCGGGCGTATTAAAATTATCGACCTAAATTCATTCGGTATTTATTGGGTACGTTTTTGATTCCGTGGATTTTATTATTTTTGCGGCCATCCTATGAGCACATTAAACGAGGTAATTGACCAATTGAAAGACCAGTTGGAGAAGAATCTTCAGCACACGGCGAGTGAATTTAACCGTATTCGTGCCGGAAAGGCCAATCCGATCATGCTTGAGAGTGTGATGGTTGAATATTATGGTGCTTTAACTCCTTTGGCTCAGGTGGCAAACGTTGCCACTCCGGATGCTAGAACGTTGAGCATTCAGCCTTGGGATAAGAGTTTGATCAGACCGATTGAAACTGCAATTATCAACAGTAATTTGGGTTTTGCTCCACAGAACGACGGGGAGTTTATTCGAATTTCAATTCCACCATTAACCGAGGAGCGACGCAAAGAGTTGGTGAAGAAGAGCAAAGGAGAATCGGAAAATTCCAAGATTGGTATTCGGAATTTGCGCAAGGATGCAAACGAGCGTATCAAGAAATTGCAAAAAGATGGTTTAAGCGAGGACGATGCGAAGATAGGAGAAGAGCGTGTTCAGAAGATGGTGGATGGGTACATTGCCAAGACCGAGGCGTTGTTGGCAGAGAAGGAAAAGGAAATCATGACGGTATAATCGTCAGTTTGGATTTTAGTTCTTCTGCATTAATTAGTAATTCTTCTAGGTTATTGGCCAAAATGGTGGCGTGACCTAATTTTCTATTGGGTTTACTTTCTGTTTTGTTGTACATGTGAACGAATACATCTGACCTTTGGTTTAGATATTCATGGTGTTCCAGTTTGTAGGTTCCCGAAAAGTCTGTTGGGCCAACGATGTTTAGCATGGCTGCGGGTTGTTTAAGTGCAGGATTACCCAAGGGTTTATTGGTAAGAATGCGTAGGAATTGTTCAAATTGGGAGCAGTGGCAGCCTTCGATGGTATGGTGTCCGGAGTTGTGGGGTCTTGGAGCGATTTCGTTTACGAGTATGTCTATGTTAGCTGCTGTTAGACTAGAAAAGTCGGGAGTTGTATCCGTTGTTGGATTTTGAGGGACGATAAAGAGTTCAACGGCAAATAGACCTGGGGAATTTAGGCTTTCTACTGCGTGGAGGGCAACCTGTTTTGCTTTTTCTTCGATGGATGGGTGGATGCGAGCTGGGGAAAAAAGGAATTCAACGAGGTTGGAAACGGGGTGAAAATACATCTCGATGGCGGGATATACAGCAGTTTCTTTGTGTTGATTTTGGTTGGGCTGACCCACTGCCACGATAATTGAAATTTCAAGGGCAGGTGATATTTTTGCTTCTAGTAAAACGCTGCCGTGGAAGGGGGAATTTTGTAGAAGTTGGGATTTGGAGAGGATAGCAACGCCTTTTCCATCGTACCCTCCGGTGCAAGTTTTTACAACTATTTCCTCGCCGGGGAATTGTACCAGCAGGGTTGGAGTAATTTCTGTATGATTAACAATGGTGTAGGGTGCGGTGGGTATGTTGTTTTGGGTATAATGTTGTTTTTGTATCCCTTTGTTTTGGATGGTTGTAAGAACGGATGGGCTTGGGATAATGGTTTTACCTTGGGCTTGAAGTTGAAGCAGTGTATCTACGTTGATGTGTTCTATTTCCCAGGTGAGTACATCGGCGGAGGCGGCCAGCTCTCGGATGCTTGAATCCGAGGTGAGGCTTCCAGCGATAAATTGGTTTGCAAAGGGTTTGGCAGGACAATCTGGGGATGATTCCAAAACTGTGAAATGTGCGGGAACTTCGGGGCTGGAAGCCTCAATGGTCATCATACCCAGCTGGCCCCCACCAATAATACCTACCTTTACCATGCTGCAAAGATAGGGAAGCAAATTTGCAGAGTTTGCAACGTATAATTGTAGAGTTGCATTTTTTACACTACTTTCGATAGTACATTTGCATTTTTATTTATGGCAGACCCCCTCCCTGCGAATTTATTTATATCTCTTTTAACGGCCACGGAACCCGTTTCGCCGTTGATATCGGACTGGATTATTGTTGTAGTTTGCTTAGTATTGGTTGCGTTTTTTGCAGGTATGGAGATTGCTTTTATTTCGGCCAGTAGATTACGAATTCAATTACGCAGTAAGGAAGGACAAGGGGGAGGTAAGTGGTTAGGACGATATATAAAGAAACCGAACGAGTTTATTTCAACGGTTTTGGTGGGCACCAATTTGGCCATGGTTATCTATGGTTTGTATATGGGAGGAATTTTGGAAGAGGCCCTGGATGCGTTGCCGTATCCCTGGTTGAATTCTGGGATTGTTCGTTATGTAATTGTCACGTTTGTTAGTACATTGATTATATTGGTATTAGCAGAATACATTCCCAAGACATTGTTTAGGATGTATGCCGATAACTTATTGTTTGGTTTAGCCGGTGTGTTTCGGGCAGCGCAAATTATAATGTGGCCCATGATTGTGCTTACGAAGGAAATATCTTCCTTCCTTTTGCGGTGGTTTACAAAGGCCGAAATTAACGAAGCAACTCCCGTTTTCTCTAAAGTAGATTTGGATAATTATTTGGCGAGTTTGGAAAATTCCCATAACTCTGAAAATTTGGAAATTGATACTGAAGTATTCCGAAACGCATTAGACTTTAGTGATGTACGAGTAAAAGATTTTATGGTTCCTCGCCCTGAAATACAAGCGGTAGTAGTTACTGAATCGTTGGAAATATTACGGGCAAAATTCATCGAAACAGCACATTCCAAATTGCTGGTTTATCGGGATACCGTGGATCATGTTATTGGATTTGTACATCACAGCGACTTGTTTCATTCGCCAAAGAACATTCAGCAAATTCTTCGACCAGTTTTATTTGTAAATGAGGCGTTGCAGGCGCATGATATGTTGCGAAATTTTATTCAAGAGCGAAGAAGTTTGGCGGTAGTTGTGGATGAATTTGGCGGAACGGCCGGTATGGTTACTATTGAGGATGTATTGGAGCAAATTGTGGGTGAAATTGAGGATGAGTTTGACGTAGAAGATCAGACAGAGCAGGTGTTGGGAGATAAACATTATCGCTTTTCGGCGCGATTGGAAGTGGATTATTTGAATGAAAAGTATCCGGATTTAAACATCCCAGAGGGCGAATACTCTACGTTAGGCGGGTATATATTGCATGCGGCAGAAAGAATACCCTTTGAAGGTGAAAGTTTGGTATTCGAGAGTTTTCATATGGTGGTTAAGAAAACTTCGGGTGCGAGAATTGAAGAAGTAGAGCTGCGGGTAATTGCCGAATTGGAGTAATTTTTTGCATTTTTTCCAAATTTCGACGGAGTTCAACGATTCTCAGCGTTTGATCCGTTTTATTTATGTAATATTGATTTTTCTACCTCGTTATGAAGCATTTAAGATTTTATAATCAGATTTTTTCCTTGGGTTTGATGGTTGCTGTATTTTGTCAATTAAACACCGCAAAGGCCGTATTTACGAGCAATGCCGAGTGGGATGGTAAATTATTGGATAATGCGAAATTTTTGGAAAATACTAAATCTACCGGTGTTAAGCCCAAAGATTCTATGCCTTTAAAAGAGGTGAAATTGATGAATGATTATTATCGTTGGGAGTTAACTACCAATGCCACTTTAGCCTTGTCTCGGTTTGCTGGGAATACTACGCGGAGTTTGGACGATGATCCGTATATGCTCATGATCAGAAAATTTGACCGACTGTATAATGATTCTGGCTATTTAGTTGGAAGCGTTGGTGATTCGCAAGGGGTAGAAAAACCATTGAGGAGGCACAATTGGCGAATGGGTTACAACGGGTATGTTGGGACTTCCATTGATGCGTTAACAGGAGCAACGCGCGAGACGGAGGATAGCAGACATTCTGTAATAATTGGTCGAGAATGGCGAAAAGTGTTGGATAGAGATTTTTACATTTTTGGCGGTATAGATGTACGTGTATTTTATATTTTAAATCAATCAACTACAACTTCGAACAACGATTTAGGCCAGGTTAATACTACGGTATCACACCGTTCTGAGATGGGTGGAGGTTTTGATGTATTTGGTGGTTTAGGGTACCGAATAAATAAAAGACTGTCTGTCTACACTGAGAGTATTTTGATGTTTCAAGGGAGTCAGATTGATCGTTATTTTGAATATAATTCTGCCAGAACCGTGTTGGAATCTACGCAGAAATTGGGCTTTAGGCCCATGGTGCCCGTTTCATTGTTTGTAACCTATAGTTTTTAATGAAGATGAAAAAGGGCATACTAATAGTTGTTTTTGGATTGGTTGTTTTTGGGGGTGTAGAGAAAGTACATGCACAGTCTGCTAGTGAAATTTTGGGCAAGGACACGGCCAAGGTAAAATCTTCAACGATGGATGAATACGAACAGATTTTGCAGAAGAAACGAGAAACTTCTGCTAACACAACAGAACAATCTTCTATAAAGAAAGATACGATACGCAAGGTTGTTGTGGTAAAAAGTAATAACCCACAGATCGTACCTGCGGGATCGGTGGTTATTAAAAAGCCGGTGTTAATCAAAGAAAATTATGTAGGATTTAATACCGCACCGATGTTAAATCAATTTGTTCCTTTTAATGCGTTGGATCCTTCCAAGCAGTTGGTGAGTGTAAATTTTAGACGATACACCAATAATAAAGGATACCGTTTGGGTTTGGGTTCTAATTTGGTGGTGGATGGAGATATTCAGAGTTTTGCGTTCAAATACGATGTAGATAAACGAAGACAGATATCCCAGAAGATGTTGTATAATCTAGGTTATGGTTTTGGTTTTGAGTATTTTGAAGACTTGACCGATGGCAACGGATTTTTCTTTGGTATTAATGGTTTTGCGGATGCCATATTTGCAATGCATTGGGGTATCGAGTACCAAATAAACCCAATGATTTCCTTGTCTACAGAGGCTTCCTGGCAGTTGCGATTGGGTACAACTGGAGGAATGCGGATCGTTCCACCGTTAGCCATAATTGCCAACATCAAAGTAGATAAGTTAATGAAGTAGGGGCAATTAGTAGTTATCCAATTTTCGCTACTATTGGTTCTTATTTTCAGTATTTTATCGTTTTCTTATCGGAAGTTTTAGCCCCAATAATACCATATCCATTTGGGACATTCGTAAATAGTGGATTGGGCAGCTGGGTTACGGATTGTTTCTGCCATAAGTGGGCAGCTTCAGTATTTAGGTAATTGTATAACGGCTGAGAAAGGTTTTCCAATCGAATTTCTACGCTGATTGTTTTTTCTATAGCAGTGGAAGGCCATGGTTTTAAATTATGGAATTGGAATTTTGCATTAACACCGTTGAAAATCTCATCCGAAAATAGGATGGATTTATCGGTATAGTTATTATATGAATTTCGGATAAACGGCAACTCGTTACCATCTATACGAATCGTTTCATTGAGGATTTGGCTGTCGTTAGGAAGGGAAGAGCCTTGGGAATATGTATAACGGATAAATTGTCGTTTGGCAATTAACTGATACCAGTTTTTATCAATTGCAGAGTCACGGAAACGTATGGTGAATACTTGGGTTTTACCAATTCCGGGTATGATAGCCGTGGAGGTGTCTAGGGATTGGATAGTTACGGCCGAAGGTATTTTATCGGCTACCGTGAATGTATCAAGTATTCCTTGATACGTAAACAAAAAGGAATCTCTTGGTTTAAGGGTGCAATTCCACTGAAAGGTTCCCGATTCAAAAAAGTTAAAATACTCTGTGTTGGAAATTTTGGGATTTTGAACTTGAATGGCGATATGGGTTTCTAAAAAATGTGGCTGAGTAATGCCTGTGGCTCTAGTGCAATAGGCGAATACTGACTCGTTGGGCTCAAGGACAACTTTCACCACTTGTCCTTCGGGAGCTTGGTTTTGAATGGGCACTACATAATTGTTTTCACAACTGGAAAATAATAAGCAAAGGCAACCGATTATATGAAGGTAGCAGTTTTTCAAAATTTAAGGTTGTAACTAACTTGGGGTAGCAAAGGGAGTAAACTTGTTTGAATAAAGGCTCTGTTGCCATTGTTATCGTATCCTACATTAATAAAAAATGGATTTTTTCGATTATACAAGTTGTAAACCCCGGCACTTAGTGAATGTGTAAATCTATGTTTTTTCCATGTCCATTGCGCATTGATATCCAATCGATGGTTGGCTAAACTTCGGGCGTTATTTCGGTCGCCATAAATTAGAATTTCTTGTAATGGGTTATCGGGGGTGGGTGAAAGGTAGGCGCCGATAGGAAGTGTATAGGCAAATCCACTGTTATACACCCAATTGGCGGATAGGCGAAATGAGTTACGCACTTCGTATATACCCACGATGTATAAATTATGTCGTCTATCGTATCGAGCGGGGAAGGCGTTACCGTTATTGAGTTCTAGAAATGTTCGGGTGTTATTCATGAAGGTATAGCTGGCCCAACCTGTAAATTTCCCGGCTGTTTTTTCCAATAAAAATTCGGCACCGTAGGTATTTCCGGCACCTTGCGTAACGGTTTCTTCCCAATTCAATATGGACGATAGGTAAATGGAGTTGTCTTTGTATTCTAATAAATCTTGAAATTTTTTTGAAAATACTTCCGAACTAAATTGCCATTGGGCTTGGGTATGCGTGTATCCTAGCGCGAATTGTTGAGCCGATGAGGGTTTAAATTTTGTTGAGGAAGGCACCCAAATATCGGAAGGTAGACCGATGGCGATATTGTTGAGTAGGTGGAAAAATTGGATGTTTTGGGATGCGGATAGTTTCAACCAGTGTTTTGCATTGAAACGGTAGCGCAAGCTTGCACGCGGTTCAGGCAGTAAATAAAACTGTTTGTCTCCCATGAAAAAGTAACTTCCGCGAATTCCTAAATCAACAAATAGATTTTTGGAGGGGGAATATAGGGCGTGAAGAAATCCGGTGATTTCGGGTACTACCACTTGTTTTTCGCGGTAAATAATATTTCGATTAATACTATCGATTTTGGTAATAATTTGCCTATTTCCGGGATCAAATTGATGTAGAATTGCTTCAGAACCTACTTTCATGGTTAAAGCAGGTGAAATCCGTTTTTCAATTTTTAGTTTGGCAGCTAGGTCTTGTATATTATTGCTGGTTTTGTATGCCGAATAATTATAAATATTTGGAATGGAATCCGATTTAAACCGAGCCGAATAGGTGTAATCGTTAAAAATAGTGTAGCCGTAAGTTGTGGTATATGCGTTAAGTGTAATCCGATTTCTTGGATTTGGCGATAATTCCCATTTTAATGCCATAACATTGTTTCCCCAATAATTACTTTGTTCGTTTCGCTGGGAGATGTAGGCATCTTTTTTTTCGGTTCCATTGCTATTGATGAATGAAGCACGATCTAAATTCTCGAATGCTGAAAAAGTTAATACGCTTTTGGGTGAGAAACGATGAATTAACTTGATGTTGATATCGTGAAAGGTGTAGTTATTAACGCTGTTGGAATCGTTTTTTAGTGCGTTGGCAATGGGTTGCGCCATAAAATCGAGCAAGGATGTTCTCGCAGCAAATACAAAGGTGGTTTTATTTTTGATGAGTGGGCCTTGCAATTGAATTTTAGCCGACATCACACCCAGGCTTACACTGCCAGACAATCGATGGGGGTTTCCGTCTAAACTCTGAACATTTACGGCACTTGACAATCGGCCGCCGTATTCTGTGGGCAGGGTGCCTCGGAAAAGTTGGGCACTTTTTACAACATCGGAATTAAAGGTTCCAAACAATCCATAGAGATGGTATGGGTTATAAATGGGTACATCGTCCAGTAAAATTAAATTTTGGTCTGGAGATCCCCCACGCACATACATTCCAAGCATACCTTCGGATCCACCTACAACTCCGGGATTCATGCTCAGGGCTCTTAAAACATCGGACTCACCTAGAAGGGCAGGCATCTTTGCCAGTTTATTGCTACTGATATTAAATTGATCGCTAAAGCCTTTGGATACTGCGGTTAGTGGGATGCCTTGGCTGGTATTTTGGTTAATCTCAATGATTGGAAGGGGTTGAGATTTAAATTTTAAAGGAATTTCCAACACATAGTCACGCGCTTCAATGAGTGTATCTGTGTAGGTGTCAAACCCATCGTAATAAACAGACAAAATGAGTGTGTCATCTTCGAAAGGTAGTCTAAATACTCCAAAATCATCGGACAAACAAAATCTACCGTTCTTTAAGTTACTTACATAGGCTTTTACCAGTCGTTCCTGGCTTTCTTCATCGATCACGCGACCGGAAACCGTGAATTTCTTAATGTAGTTTGGAGGCATCAATTCCTTGAGAATCACGGACCCGTTGTACCATTCATAATCGATACCGTATTGGTTTAAAAAATCGGTAAGGGCGATGGAGGCGCGAATATTTTGATAGTTAAATTTAAAGGACTTATTGCTAGGAATGATGGCTGAATTGTACTGGAAAGTGGTGCCGGTTGCCTGTTCAAACTGTTGTAGGGCCTGTTCAAAGTTGTGTCCCGCATAGCTGATTTTCACGGAACGATTCAATGGATTTTGGGCCATTAGGTTAGCGGCAACAAAGCATATTGATATATGGAGACACCGCAAGGTGGATTTCGCTGATAGCAATTTGAAAATCCACGGCAATATACCGGCCGAAGAGGGTCGGATAAACATGGATTTCATCAAGCTACTTACAGGCAAGGTTGTAAAGAGGAAAGTTATTTGGTGCCAGTGTTGCTATCGGCGTAACTAAACACTTTTTTTAGAAGATCTGTATTTCTATTGGTTAATGATGATCGTAAGTTGTTTTCTCTTTCGGTTATTTCTGTGAATAAAGCGGCGGTTGCAAGGTCGGTGACATAACCGTCGAGATCGGGATTAATATCCGATGACAGTCCTAGTAGCAATTTATTTTTGTTGATGGTTGAAATGATGGGTTTCCAGTAATTGGTGATGGAAACGGCATCGAGGGCCTGTTTTACTTCGGGTTTGAAAGCGGCGGTTAATTGGGATTTGGTAGTATTGGACAGGTAGTTGGTGGCTGCACCATTTCCACCGGTAAGGATTTTCATAGCATCGTTGAACGACATGGAGGTAATGGCGTTTACGAAGATGGGAGAGGCTTTAACCATGGCATTTTCCGCACCGCGATTCATGGCTTCAATGGCTTTATCTAGTTCTTTTCCGATAGCGGCATTCAGCAGGGCATTCCCTCTAATTTTCTGTTCTACGTTTTTTACTTCGGGTGGTAGGGGGATCATTCGCATTGGATTTTGGTAGAAAGCGCCTGCGGTATTTAGTGCAGAAACGCCTGCGCTTACTCCTTGTTTCAGGGCTTCTTTCAATCCATTGGCTGCCTCATCTTGGGTAAGGGCTGGGATTGCGGGTTTTACGGTTGCCATTTGCGATGCTTGTTTGGCAGCATTTTCAAGTTGAGCGACATTCAAGTTTCCGCAGGAGTTTAAAAAAATTGCGGAAATTATAACCGCGTTGAGGGTAATATATTTATTTGACACTCGCATAAAATTTGTTTTTTAGGGTTTTAAGTATGATTTCTCAAACCTAAACGAAATTCGCTGAAAAGAATCAAGTTTTAGACCAATTCTAACAATTTGTGGATGTTTTGCAGAACGAGGTTGAAATGAGTTACTTTGCAGGGATTATTTTTTAACAAGGATGTACGAATTTCACGGCGATAAACGGTATTATTTCAACATGACAAAGCAGGTGACGGTGAAGCATATTTTGCCGTATTTGCAGCAGCATTGGAATTTCCCTTCGGGTATGCGTGTGTTAGAGATAGGATGCGGCGAGGCAGGTGTTTTGCAAGCATTTACCGATTTGGGTTATACTTGTACGGGTATTGAATTGGAGGAAAGCAGATTGGAATATGCGCGTGAATATATGCGCGATGAGTTAGCAACGGGGAAGGTTCAATTTTTAAATAAAGATATTTATGATGTTGATCCCGAAAAGGATTTAGGCAGCAGGTTTGATTTAATTATTCTGAAAGACGTGATTGAGCATATTCCTCAGCAGGAGAAATTTATTCCTCAGTTGCAGCGCTTTTTAAGTCCAGGTGGTGTAGTGTTTTTTGCATTTCCACCTTGGATGATGCCTTATGGCGGCCATCAACAAGTTTTACCGGGGAAAATTGCGAGTAAATTGCCTTATTATCATTTACTTCCGGGGAAATTGTATCCGTGGACATTAAAATTGTTGGGTGTAAATGCCAATGGGATTGCCACCATGGAAGAAATTCGCAGCACGGGAATTAGCATTGAGCGGTTTGAACGGATTGTTAAAAAAAGTAATTTTCAGGTTGCGCACAGGCAATTTTATTTGTTCAATCCGATCTATGAATACAAATTTGGCATTAAGCCTAGGTTGCAATCAGGATTGGTTGCGAGAATTCCATGGTTGCGAAATTTTTTGACGATGGGTATGTATTATATCGTTGGCGCTAAAAATCATTAGGAAATAATAGACAAACCGACTACTTTTGCTAATCAGGTGGTATTATGAGACATTTAAAATCCCTTTTATTAGCCGGTGTTGTATGTTTATCTGCAACGCAAGTGGAAGGCCAGTCTAAGAAGCGTTTCAAGGGTAAGCCCATTGAGTTTGGCGTGGCATTAGGGGCATCCAATTATTTGGGTGATTTAACTCCTTCTATTGCTGTAAACGAGTCCCATGTAGCAGGTGGATTGTTATGCCGCTTTAATTATTCTGATTTTATCACATTGCGCGGGAATGCAACATTCGGTCAGATTTCTGGCGATGATAAGAACTATAGTTCGGATGCTTTCCGTCAGCGTAGAAATTTAAATTTTCGCAGTAATATCGTTGAGTTTAGTGGAGTAATCGAATGGAATATTGCCGGTTTTGGAGAGACAACACGCGAGCGTCCTGGCAGTCCTTTTTTGTATGCGGGGTTGGGAGTATTTAAATTTAATCCGATGACCAAATTTGAGTACATGCCTACCAAAACATTAAATGGAGTTCCAATTCACGATGCTCAATTAAAGCAATTTGATGGTAAGTGGATTGAATTGCAAGTTTATGGTACTGAAGGTCAAGAAACCACCAAGTACAACGAACGAAGAAGATATCCGTTAACGCAATTATGTGTTCCTGTGGGCTTTGGTTATAAAAAGCAATTGGACGAGTTTTGGGCCGTTGGTCTGGATATGGGTGCGAGAATAACGTTTACTGATTATTTGGATGATGTAAGTTTGACCTACGTTGAAGACCAAATTGTAGGCGGAAATAACGGATTAGTGGCTGCTGCATTGGCTGATAGAGGGCCCGAATTGGGATATGAGCGTTTTTATAACGGCGATCCACGCGGTACTTCTAAGGCTAACGACATGTACTTGTTTTTGAATTTAACTGTTACCCGTAAAATTGTAGGCGGAAAGACAGTTTGTTTTCAGTTTTAAGACAAAATTATTGTAACCAAAGTAAACGAAAACCAAGTGTTTTCGCGTTATCTATTATTTATTGTTTTGATCGCAATACAACGAATAAACCCCATCACTGGATTTTGGCTTTTTAAGACCAACAGTTTGTCGTTGTTGCTGTTTGTTTTTGCTTTATTGGGTTATAAAAACAATGCATTAGGTCAGAAATACTTTTCTGGAAGAAACGAATTTGGGATTGGTTTTGGGGTGTCTAATTATTACGGGGATTTAAGTGCGGGGTCGCGTTTTGAATTTAATACGGCCCATTTTCATCCTTCGGCTGCTATTTTTCAGAAATACAATTTCAGTAGTTATTTCTCCTTGCGGAATCAATTGAGTTTTTTGGAGATCAGTGGCTCATCCAAGGGTATTGCTGGATTGGCCTACCAAAATTTAAATTTCAAATCCAAGATTTATGAGTATTCTCCTTTAATAGAATTTAATCTACATCCGTTTGGCACAAATATTCGAGATGGATGGGCCACACCGTATGTATTAACGGGACTTTCTATTTTTCGCTTTGATCCCACAAAAATTGATAATGAGGATGTGCGTTTACGAAACCTAAATACCGAGGGTCAAAAGAAGTCTTACAGCCTATTGCAAGCCTCCTTGCCATTGGGAGTTGGGGTGAAGATGATGTCACCACCTCAACGTGGTAAAGGCTCAGTAATTGTTGGACTTGAGGTATTGTGGCGAAAGACATTTACGGATTATTTGGATGATGTAAATGGTAGTTATGGGGATTATAAATCGATGAAGGAAAACCAAGGATTATCGTCGGCAGAAAATGGACATGCACAGGTATTAGAAGGTAATCCAGCCTTACCTGCAGGAACGATGCGAGGTGATACACATTTAAAGGATTGGTATTATTTTATAGGTTTCAGCATATCGTATCGATTTACGCCGTTAATTTGTAGATAAATTGATCTTCTTGTGTCTGTTACATCATCTTTCGCTAGCCAAATAAAAAAAGACAGGATTCCCGAGCATGTTGCTATCATCATGGATGGTAATGGCAGGTGGGCGAAGAAAAAAGGTCATTTACGGATTTTTGGACACAAGCACGGTGTGGGTGCGGTAAGGAATGCTTTGGAAGCTGCGGTAGAGATTGGGGTTCGTTATTTAACGGTTTATGCGTTTTCTACGGAGAACTGGAGTAGACCGAGGATGGAGGTTAATGCCCTGATGGAGTTGTTGGTGGATACTATTGAGAAGGAAATCCCAACCTTTATGGAGAATGGTATTCAGTTGCAAGTAATTGGGAATGTAGATCAGTTGCCGGGTACTTGCCAAGCTCAATTAGAGCGCGCCATGAAAATCACGGAGAACAATAATAAATTAACGTTAATCTTAGCGTTGAGTTATTCGGGTAGATGGGATATTATTGAAGCGGTTAAAAAGATTTCTGAATCCGTGAAAGCAGGGGAATTGCAGCCCGAAGACATTAATGAGTCGGTACTGAATACCGCTCTAAATACAGCTAAGTTTCCCGATCCCGATTTACTGATACGCACCAGCGGTGAGCAACGGATAAGTAATTTTTTGTTGTGGGAAATTGCCTATTCCGAGATCTATTTCACTCCCGTGTTGTGGCCTGATTTCACCAAGGACGATTTTTATAGGGCAATCATCGATTTTCAGGGTCGAGAACGCCGATTTGGAAAAACAAGTGAGCAAATTGCATAAGTGTTTAAGACATTCAAACATATTGGGTTAGTAATACTAACATTGATTTCGGTAACTTCCGGTTATTCGCAACGATTGGCCGATAGTACCTATCGCAATGCCGAGGCCATAGCATACGATTTTATAGAGCCTAAGGAATACGTTATTCGAAATATTCAAGTAAACGAAGTGAATGGTAGACCTGTTATGAAATCGCAGGTTATCTTTTTTTCGGGATTATCCATCGGCCAACGAATAAAAGTTCCAGGAACGGATATTTCAAAAGCTATCCAAAATTTGTGGGCAAGAGACTATTTCCGTGATATTCAAGTGTATTTATTGCCCTTGGAAGGCGAGGAAGTTATCGTTCAATTCCGAGTTCAGGATCAACCGAGGTTAAATGGACATCGATTTATTGGATTAACCAATGCACAGGCGAAAACGTTGAAAGAAGAAGTTGATTTAAAAAAGGGAATGTACATCAACCCAAATTTAATCAATCGATCTATCGAAAAAGTCTTGAAATACTACCGAGAAAAAGGGTATTACGGGGTTCAGTGTACCATCGATAGAAAACAGGCTTACAACAAAGATTCTTCGGAGATGGTTGGATTTGAAAACTTTGATTTTCAGATTATTAAAGGCCCAAAGGTAAAGGTGTACGATTTTCATTTCCACGGCAATGAATTGGTTGCGGATAAGGAATTGCGATCACAGATTAAGGGTGTAAAACGGAGTTTTCAGAAGATAAATATTTTCAAATCGTCTAAATACATTGAGTCAAAGTTTGCCGAGGAACGAGATAATATCATCAAGTATTATTTGAGTAAAGGATATCGCGATGCGCGCATCATTACCGATAGTGTGCAGTTGATAAGCGATAAACATTTGGTTGTGCACGTGAGTTTGTTTGAGGGCAGTGAATACCGTATCAGAAATATTACTTGGAAAGGTAATATGAAGTACAGCACGGGCTTGTTAGATACAATTTTAAATGTTAAGAAGGGAGATATTTTCAACCAATCGTTGTTGGACGAAAAGTTGAATAATCCGGGAGGACAAGGGGGGTACGATGTGCAGAGTATGTACATGGACGATGGTTATCTGTTCTTCCAATTGATGCAGGTAGAGACGGGGGTTTATAATGATAGCATTGATTTGGAGATTCGAATTAATGAGGGACCACGCGCAACGATTGCTTCGGTAACTTGGAAAGGAAATACAAAAACCAGTGATCGAGTAATCCAGCGAGAAATCCGAACAAAACCGGGGAATACCTTTTCAAGAACCGATATTCAACGGACCATGCGCGATCTTGCTGCATTGAATTTGTTTGACCCTGAGAAGTTGGGGGTAGATCCTAGACCTAATCCAGAAGATGGAACGGTGGATATTGTTTATACATTATCCGAAAAGCCTAGCGATCAAATTGAATTAAGCGGCGGATGGGGCGGCGGTGGATTTAATCCTCAGCTGGGTTCCTACAATACCAATCCTTCCTTGATTGGAACGGCGGGTATCATGTTGAATAATTTTAGTAGAAGAAAACTAACTCGACCTGAAACATGGAATCCGGTTCCAACGGGTGATGGTCAAAAGTTGAGTCTACGTGCTCAGAGTAGCGGCCCTACCTACCAGGGATACACTTTGGGTTATACCGAACCCTGGTTTGGAGGCAAGAAACCTAACACGTTGAGTATTGCTTTATTTCATCGGGTTAACGGGTTCGACTTTTTACCCAAGGACCATCCAAATCACCGGGCGTTTTTTAATACGGGTGTTGAGTTAAGTTATGCGAAGCGTTTGAAATGGCCGGATGACTTTTTCAATTTACAGTATGCATTGAGTTTCCAACGTTACCGCATGCAGAATATGGATGGAAGCATGTATAGTTTCCCTGCAGGATTTAGTGGCGTAAGTTATAATCCAACATTCTCTGTGGTATTGGTGAGGAACTCCATTAATGAGCCGATTTATCCTACTTCTGGAAGTAACGTAACCTTAACTGCACAAGCCACACCACCGTTTAGTTTGTTGAGTAAGTTGGACTATTCGGAATTGTCGCCCAATGAAAAATACAAGTGGGCTGAATATTATAAGCTAAAAGTAGATGCGGAATGGTTTACTCCAATCTATAAGAAAATGGTATTAATGACCCGTGCTAAATTTGGTTACTTGGGTATGTATAACCGCGATTTAGGTACAACATTCTTCGAGCGTTTCCGGGTGGGTGGCGCTGGTATGTTTGGATTTAATTTGGCAGCGATGGAGATTGTATCGCAGCGTGGATACGATAACTTTACGATATCGGATGCTGCTATGGGCAATCAATCTGGAGCTCCAATTTACAATAAGTTCACCATGGAATTACGTCAAGCAATCACTAATTCTCCAACGGCAACGGTATATGCTTTGGCCTTTTTGGAAGCGGGAGATGCTTGGAGCAGTATGTTAAAATACAATCCGTTTGAATTGAAGCGTGCGGCGGGTGTAGGTATTCGATTATTTATGCCGATGTTTGGTTTAATTGGATTGGATTGGGCATATGGGTTTGATTATCGAAATGTACCTGGCAGCAGCAGCAAGCCAACACAAATCCACTTCTTTATTGGTCAGCAGTTCTAGAGATTTGCTGCCAGTGAACGAAATAAGGTGGTCTTTTCCCCATTAGGTAATTTCTGTTAAATAGCGAAGGAGTTTGCATGGATATTTTGATCCATATAGATTAGGCTTTGGAAGTTAACCGTGTTTGAACGGTGGTTAAATTCGCTAATTAAAAATCGAATTTTATCCCTTGTGCTAAGGGCAAGGTAGTTCCATAATTGATGGTATTTGTTTGTCTACGCATATAGGCTTTCCAAGCATCGGATCCACTTTCTCTTCCGCCACCGGTTTCTTTTTCACCGCCAAAAGCACCGCCAATCTCTGCACCTGAGGTACCAATATTGACGTTGGCTATTCCGCAATCGGAACCTCGAACCGATAGAAATGCTTCCGCTTCTTGTAAATTATTGGTAAATATAGCGCTTGATAATCCTTGTTTTACGTTGTTTTGGATGGCTATGGCTTGATCCAAATCTTGGTATTTTAGTAAATATAAAATAGGAGCGAAGGTTTCTTCCTGCACGGTTTTCATGTTTGGAGACGCTTCGCAGATCGTAGGAACAACATAACATCCACTTTCGTATTGGCTGCCTGTCAGTACTTTGTTTCCGTATAGAACGGTTCCACCTTCGGCTTGAACGTTTGTGATTGCATTTTGGTAGTTTCTTACGGCATCGGTGTCTATGAGTGGCCCAACATGATTGGATTGATCCAAAGGATTACCAATTTTCAACTGGGCGTATGCTTTGCAAAGTTTTTCTTTTACGGTGGAGTAAATGGAATCGTGGATGATAAGTCTGCGTGTTGTAGTGCATCGCTGACCGGCGGTACCCACGGCACCAAATAAAATAGCGATAATCGCCATATCCAGATTGGCTTCTGGGGTTAAAATAATAGCATTGTTTCCACCCAATTCCAAGATACTTTTACCCAATCGAGCTGCCACTTTTACCGCTACTTCTTTCCCCATTCGCGTGCTACCGGTGGCACTTACCAACGCAATTCTGTGATCGGAACTCATGGCTTCACCAATAACGCTATCACCCTGCACTAAGGAAAAGATACCTTCGGGTAACTGATTGTTAATCAATACTTGTTTGAGTATATGTTGAACGGCTGCGGCGCTGGCTGGAGTTTTTTCGGAAGGTTTCCAGATACAAACATTACCACAAATTGCGGCTAACATAGCATTCCAACTCCAAACAGCTACCGGGAAATTGAAGGCACTGATAATACCTACAATTCCAAGCGGATGCCATTGTTCATACATGCGGTGATTGGGCCTTTCGGAATGCATGGTTAATCCGTGTAACTGTCGGCTTAATCCAACGGCAAAATCGCAGATATCAATCATCTCTTGAACTTCACCCAATCCTTCTTGCAAGCTCTTCCCCATTTCGTAACTCACTAGGGCACCAAGATTATCCTTATGTTTCCGTAGCTCATCGCCAATTTGTCTAACAATTTCGCCCCGTTTTGGAGCTGGCATATTTCTCCAGGTGAGGTAGGCATCGTTGGCACACTCTACTACCGCGTTCCATTGCATCTCGGTTGATAAAGAAACGGAAGTAATGGTTTTGCCATCCACGGGAGAATTAATCATTCTAGTAGGGTTTGAATCGGCTACTATCCATTGAGTACCTGTACTTGCAGCAGCTAGTTTATTGCTAATTTCAAAGGATTCTAAAATTTGTTGGATGTTTTGCATGTGGTATTAGATTCGGGGAGTTCCTTAGTTCAAAGATAATTAATCTTTACGCATTACGAGATAAACGCCAGTGAGTGATAACAATAGGCCTATAATCATATTCCAACGTATAGGTTCTTGGTCGAACAATCCCCAAGCCACGGCAACAACGGGAATAACAAAGGTGTTGGTTGAGGCAACCAATGCGGTTGTGTGTTCGATTAAATAATTGAACAGCATCATGGAAATTGCGCTGCCTATGATGCCTAAAATCGACATAAAACCGAGGGCTTTCCATGCTTGGGTGTACTGCATGAGTAATTGTGGATCGGTGGGTTTATGGAATGGATTTCCATCGGGCCAACAATGAAGAATATCGGTTTTGAACAACACAAAAGCATACGCGATTCCCATAAAAAAGAAGGGGAAGGCGGTTTTTGCCATCGGAGGTATGTGGGATAATCGTGTTTTGATTAAATTGATGTTGTACCCGTATAGTAATGAGCCACCCAATCCCATAAATGCTCCAGCGAGGTTTATAGACATGTCTTTGTTACCAAGAAAGGTGGGACCCAATAAAAAAATGGCGCCGATGATACCCGAAGCAACGCCGAGGATTCCATTTTTGTTGATAGCACTTTTAAAAATCAGAGCACCTACAATTAGGGTAAAGACCGGGGTGAAGGCATTGAGAATCCCAGACAAACCCGATGGAATTAATGTACCAGCAGTTGAAAATAAAAATGCAGGTATGGCATTGCCAACAAAACCCGTAACCACAAGAAAAAAATAGTCTTTGCGTGAAATAAGCTTCTGTTGATTTGGGTTTACGGATTTGCTACCAAAGGCATAACGATATACCCAGGGAGTAAGAAATATACCGGCAAGAAAGAGTCGAAGACCGGCTACCTGTATCGGAGAAAACACCTCTAATCCTCGTTTCATCAAGATAAAAGAGCTGCCCCAAATGGAGCCAAGTAGGATGATTAAAAATAGGGGTAACCAGCTAAATTTCACGGTTACAAAGGTAGGTTACGCTTAGGGTTTTTATTCAGGAGTTTGGATTGGGAAGTTGAATTGTGGAAATTTGTAGCATATGCTATCGATTTCATCATCGGAAATGATATGTAAGTGGTTGATTCGATTAACGTCTTTTTCGTTTGTGTTATTCCATGGTTTGGTTGCGGGATTCGGGAATTTGCAGGCGCAGGGATTGGGGGAGATGTTGGATGTAGAGCCTATGGATTGCGAAGAATCGTTATGCAAGCAGCGTTTGGTTTTTTCGGCAAAGCAAGGGGTTAGGGGTAGATCTAATTCTGGTGTGAGGCATGGATATCTTATTGATTACCATCGATTACAGTTTTGGATAAATCCTCGGGTAGGATCCTCATTGCGCGGGATAACAAAATTTGGGGTGACGGTTTTGGACGATAGGGATTCTTTGGGATTCGATTTGGTGTCGGGGATGCAGGTAGATTCGGCCTGGGATAAATCGGGCAAATTAACTGTTTATAGATCTGGGAATGGGGGTTATGTTACCAAATCGGGAGGCTGGAAGAATGGGAGTAAGGATTCATTTTGGGTTGCCTACAGTGGAAATCCGGTGAATGGCGGTGGATTTGGTTATTATGTGTTAGACAATCATAAAACGGGGCCTGTGATACATACATTGAGTCAGCCGTATGGGGCTCAGTTTTGGTGGGCTTGTAAGCAGTCTTTGCATGACAAGATTGATTCCTTGGATATTGAAGTGGTTACGGATACGGGTTTACGGGTGGCGAGTAACGGGATTTTGGTGACGGAAGAGGTGGCGGCTAGCGGTACAAGTATGCGTTATGTATGGAAGCATCGGTACCCAATTCCAACGTACTTGGTGGCCATTGCAGTAACAAATTATTCTCGATTTACCGATACGGTAACGTTTATTGATGGTAGGCGAATGCCAGTGGAGAACTATTGTTTTCCTCAATTTTTAAGTACTTGGCAGCGGGATGCTAAAGGTATTTTGCCGCAATTGCGGATGATGGATAGTTTATTTATTCCGTATCCATTTGATAAGGAAAAGTACGGACATGCTCAATTTACTTGGGGAGGCGGCATGGAGCACCAGACGATGAGTTTTATGGTAGATTTGGGTTGGGATTTGATGGCGCATGAGTTGGCACACCAATGGTTTGGCGATTATGTCACCTGTGCGAATTGGGGGGATTTGTGGTTAAACGAGGGATTTGCTACTTACGTAAATGCGTTGGCCCATGAATTTTTGCGTGATGATAAGAGTTTTACGGATCGATTAAAGGGAATGCGTGAGGATGTTACTTCCCGAGATTGGGGAAGCGTTTATGCCCGAGATACGTTGAATGTTGGGGTGTTGTTTAGTGGTCGATTAACCTATAATAAAGGAGCCTGGGTGTTGCATATGTTGCGGGATAAGGTTGGGGATTCGGTATTTTTTGGTGCTTTGCGGAAGTATTTGATTGGAAGAGGTCGGGGCGATGGTTTTGCCGATCAGGATGACTTCCGAGGATATATGGAACGCGAATATGGCCATGGATTGGATACATTTTTTAACGAATGGATTAATGGGGCTGGTTTTCCTTATTTAAAGATTGATTGGAAACAACGTAAGGGCAAGGTAGTGGTTAGGATTTCTCAGCGTGCCTCGGATCCTAGTGTTGCGTTTTTCCATATGCGGGTTCCTGTTTTATTTTGGGGAGAAGGGAAAACGATGGAGCGTATATTTTACTTAACCGATACGGCACAGGAGTTTGAGTTTATACCAGGTTTTGCCATGGCGGGCGCAGAATTTGATCCTCGGGTACGGGTATTGGCCAAGGCGCAAGTGGGTGGGATGAATTTGGATGCCTTGCAAGAGGATGTATTTGCGATTATGCCCAATCCGGCGGTTGGAGATCCTGTGGTTGTTGGGAGAAATAGAGGTAGGTTTGATGTAGATTTATTGGATGTGACCGGTAAGATATTATGGAAAGGCGAGGATGTTTCGGGGGGTGAGTCGTATTTTTCTGTACCCACCATGGATATAGCTGCCGGCACTTATTTTATTAGGATAAATGACCAGAATTTCGTATATTCTTTACGTTTTCTTAAACCGTAGGGTTCTATGTGGTTTAAGTAGTATGGTTTTTTAAATGGAATTTGTATCTTTGGTAGTACAAAATAATTGGAAATGAAAAATCGTTGGATAAAAGGGATTTTAACTGGAGTAATAGTTTTAGGACTTTCTGTATTTGTAAGCGCATGCGAACCGGATCAGCCACCGCAGCCACCAGCAAAAAAGGAAACCAAACTTACTTTGGATTTTCGGATGAAATGGGAAGGGAAAGAGGCATTTATTCAAATTGGAGAGTATACCAATAAATTTGGGGAAGTATTGCAGGTTGTTAATTTAAGTCAGATGATTAGCGACATGGCTTTGGAGCGCGAGGATGGCACATGGTTAGTTTTGGGAGACGGTTTTCAGCATTTTAACATTTGGGGCGGCAGAACCAAGTTTGATTATGCCATTCCCGCTGGAAAGTATAAAGGTCTAAAATTAAAAATGGGGTTGGATTACGACATCAATCACGGTGACCCTGCTGCTTGGCCAACAACACACCCGTTGAGTACCAACATTACCAGTTTGCATTGGGGTTGGGCCGGTGGTTATATTTTCCAAGCTTTGGATGGTAGATGGAAGAAAACTGGAGATGTTGATTTTACCAAGACATTTAGTTTTCATACCGCAACAGACAATTTTGTACGTAATTTCTCGATGGCATATCCCGCAACAGGTTCTGAGGTTTATTTTGAATTGAAAGAAGGTCAGCAGTTGGTATTACCTTTAGAATATCATTTGGATCAAGTCCTAGGGAATCGCGAAATGGCAGCGGGGAGTGTTTCCCATAGTTCGGGCACAAACGAAGTGAAATTAATGCAATCGTTGTTGGACGATATGACCAATAATAAAGCGTTTCGTTTAGGCATAGTAGAATAATTAATTGATTATGAAGACACGGGTATCAGGAATTAGCGGGCTTTTTGTTACAGTCTTTTCACTGGTATTATTGTTTTCTTTCAGCGGCTGCGAGGATAAACCTGTAGATCCAACGAAGCCGGTATTTAAAACTACTTCGGTAGATCCGGCCAGTATTTTCGACAAAAAACTAGGCCCAATTCCTATTTTGCCTTCCGATAATCCATTTACGGAAGAGGGAATTGCGCTGGGCAGAATGTTGTTTTATGATCCGATTTTAAGTATTGACAGTACCATCAGTTGTGGCAGTTGTCATAAACAGGAATATGCTTTTGCGGATGGTCCGGTTGCATTGAGTAGGGGTGTTTTTGGATTGGTAACCCATCGGAATACACCGCCATTATTCAACTTGGCCTACAATAAAAAGTTTTTCTGGGATGCAAGGCAGAATACGTTGCGAGAATTGGTATTTGAACCTATTCAGGCGCACAATGAGATGGCGATGACCTTGCCGATGTTAGACAGGCGTTTACGCCGGTCTCCTTTGTATAAGGATGCATTTTTAAAGGCATTTAATGCGGAGCCCAATGTGTTTGACATGAGTTTGGCCATGGAGCAATTTTTATTGAGCATTGTTAGTTACCGTTCTCGGTTTAACGATTTCTTCCCCGGTAAGTTTTCGAAGTTAACTCCAGAAGAGGGTCAGGGTGCATTGTTGTTTAATGCGTTGGTGGACTTTGATTTGGACGGAAATGTTACGGGCGCTGACTGTTTTCATTGTCATGGCGATAATAAGGCCCAAATTCAAGATCCAACGTTTGGTGGAATTGCCAATAACGGATTGGATTTGGTATTTACAGATAAAGGATATGGTGGAATTACGGGACGAGCCCAAGACATGGGTACTTTCAAGACACCGTCGTTATTGAACATTCAGGTAACGGGTCCCTATATGCACGATGGACGATTTAAAACGCTGGATGAGGTAATAGATCACTACAGTGAAGGTGTGAAGTTTAGTTCGCCCAATCTTAATCCGATGATGTCGCACGAAGGAAAACATTTGAATTTAAAACCTGCACAGAAAGCGGCATTAAAGGCATTTATGTTGAGCATGACGGATACGGCTTTTTTAAATGACCCTAGGTATTCGAATCCGTTTAAGAAGTAGTTTAATCTTCTTTATAACTCTGAATAAGAAGTTACTCACATTCCCTTTGAGAAATAGGGCAATCAATAAATAGGGTAATTAGGAAGTAGGGTAATTAAGAAGTAGGGTAGGTTACTTGGTATTATTTTGATTCACGGTTGTGAGAGTTGCGAACCGAAATAGAGGAGGATGTGAAATAGAGGAGGATGTGAAATAGAGGAGGATGCGAAATAGAGGAGGATGCGAAATAGAGGATGGTGCGAAATTGAGGCTGCTGTATTAATAACCGAGAACGGGGCTAAGCCAGCGTTCTGCGGTTTGGGTATCTTGCCCTTTTGCCATTGCATAGGCTTCTACTTGGTCTTTCGCAATTTTACCTAATCCAAAATACTTGCTTTGTGGGTGGGCAAAATACCAACCGCTCACGCTGGCGGCGGGTAACATAGCCATCGATTCTGTGAGGGAAATTCCTGCGGTTTCTGTAGCTTTAAGGATACGGAACAGGGTTTCTTTTTCGGTATGATCTGGGCAAGCTGGATATCCGGGTGCCGGTCTGATGCCTTGATATTTTTCACGAATTAGATCTTCGTTGCTTATATTTTCTTCGGAAGTATACCCCCAGAATTCGGTTCGGATTTTTTGGTGTAATTTTTCTGCAAAACTCTCAGCCAATCGATCGGCAATGGCTTTCGCCATGATGCTTTGGTAGTCGTCGTGTTCTGCCTCAAATTTGGAAACGATTGCATCCAATCCGATACCTGCAGTAACGGCAAAACCGCCAAGGTAATCAATAGCATCATCGGCCAAGAAATCCACCAAACTCAAGTTGGGAATACCGCCAGCCATTTTTCGTTGTTGCCTGAGAAAATGAAAATGTTCTAAGGAATTTACTTGGTTTTGAGCATCTTCCAAGGATGGATATAGGATACAGGATTCACTCGATTTACGTGCGGGTAAAATAAACCAAGCACCTTTTGCTGTTAGTGAATTATCGGCAGCGATACTTTGCAATAATTTTTGGGCATCGTTTAACAATGTTTTAGCTTCGATACCCACGATTTCATCTTCTAAAATAGCCGGATATTGGCCGGCCAATTCCCAGGTTTGGAAGAAAGGTGTCCAATCGATGGTTTCTATTAACTCGCTAATAGATAGTTCAATGGGGAAAATACCGATGGATTTTGGTGTAACAACGGTACCGTCGTGTACCCAACGGTTTTCTTTGGCTTCGGAAAAGGAAATTAGATCTTTTGCACTCTGTCTTTTTGCATGATTTTCGGCCAACAATTGGTATTCGTCTCGGATTTGTTGTTGGTAAGCAGTGCTATTTTCATCGCTTAATAAGTTGCTCACCACGGGTACGGAGCGTGAAGCATCCAGTACGTGAATGGCCGGAGATTGGTATTCGGGAGCAATTTTAACGGCGGTGTGCATTCGACTGGTAGTTGCACCTCCGATTAACAACGGAGTTTTCATACCACGGCGTTGCATCTCTTTGGCTACAAATACCATTTCGTCTAGCGAGGGGGTAATTAATCCAGAAAGACCGATTACGTCTGCACCCCAGGCATTGGCTTCTTCTAGTATTTTATCGGCCGAAACCATTACACCTAAGTCTTTGATTTCGTAATTATTACAAGCTAAAACAACACCAACAATATTTTTGCCAATATCGTGAACATCACCCTTTACCGTAGCTAATAGCACTTTACCTTGCGCTTTGGCATTTGGATTTGCTGCTTTTTGTGCTTCCAAATAGGGTTGTAAGTAGGCAACCGACTTTTTCATCACCCGGGCACTTTTCACTACCTGGGGTAAGAACATTTTACCGGCACCAAACAAATCCCCTACATGGTTCATACCGTCCATTAACGGACCTTCGATTACTTTTAGGGGTTCACCGTATTTGGCCCTTGCCTCTTCGGTATCGGCATCAATAAACTCTGTAATGCCCTTTATTAGCGAATAACTGAGTCGCTCTTCTACAGATGTATTTCGCCATGCTTGAGTTTCCTCTACTTTTTCTTCTTTTTTACCTTTAACGGTTTCGGCAAATGAAACCAGCCTTTCAGTGGCGTCATCTCGGCGATTCAATAAGACATCTTCTACGCGTTCTAGAAATTCCTTGGGGATTTCGTCGTAAACTTCAATCATCCCTGCATTAACGATACCCATGTCTAAACCGGCTTGGATGGCGTGGTAAAGGAAGGCAGAGTGCATGGCTTCACGTACGCGATCGTTACCGCGGAACGAGAAAGAAATATTGGAAATACCGCCGGATACACGTGCACCTGGAAGATTATTTTTTATCCAACGGGTGGCTTCAATAAAATCTACAGCGTAATTATTGTGTTCATCGATACCGGTGGCAACTGTAAGAATGTTTGGATCGAAAATGATATCATTAGCAGGAAATCCGATGCTAATCAATAAATCGTAGGATCGTTTACAAACGTCGATTTTACGTTGATAGTTATCGGCCTGACCGGTTTCGTCGAAGGCCATTACTACTACAGCGGCACCGTATCGGTGTACTTTTTTTGCTTTTTCGATGAAGGCTTTTTCGCCGTCTTTGAGGGAAATAGAATTTACGATTCCCTTACCTTGTAAACATTTTAATCCGGCTTCGATAACTTCCCACTTGCTTGAATCGATCATCACTGGAACTCGAGAAATGTCGGGTTCTGAAGCAATAAGATTCAAGAAAACGGTCATGGCTTCTTTGGAATCTAGCATTCCTTCGTCCATGTTTACATCGATAACTTGAGCGCCATTTTCCACCTGTTGGCGGGCTACGTCGAGTGCTCCGTTAAAGTCGCCAGAAAGGATAAGCTTTGCGAATTTTTTACTGCCCGTAACGTTGGTACGTTCTCCGATATTTACGAAGTTCACGGAAGGCGTAACCACAAAGGGTTCAAGTCCGCTAAGAAAAAGATAGTTTTGGTTCACCGTAAATTATGGGTTGGATTAACGTAGGCTAGGGTATTTGCTGGGGTTGGCTTCATGCATCATACCATACAACGCTTCAAACACGGAATCTACGGATGGTTTAGAGAAATAATCTCCATCGGAACCGTAAGCGGGTCTGTGTTCTTTTGCGGCGATGGTAAGCGGTTGAGCATCGAGGTATTTGTAACCGCCCTGAACTTCCAATACTTGTTGCATCATGTATGAAGTGGCACCACCGGGTACATCTTCATCTAAGAAAGCAATGCGATTGGTTGATTTCAGGTGTTCAACAATGGTATGATTAATATCGAAAGGTAACAGCGTTTGTACGTCGATTAATTCTACTCGAATACCGTGATTTGCTAGTAATTCTATGGCCTCTTGCGCGATTCTAACACAAGATCCGTAGGTTACTAGGGTAATATCCTCACCAAATTTCAGCACTTCGGGTACGCCGAGGGGTACGGTGAACTCGCCGATATTGGTGGGCATTTTTTCTTTGATTCTGTAGCCATTAAGACATTCCACCACCAAGGCGGGTTCGTCCGAACGGAGGAGGGTGTTGTACATCCCTGAAGCTTGAGTCATGTTTCTTGGAACGCAAACGTGCATACCCCGAACCGCGTGAATTATCATTCCCATGGGGCTTCCGCTATGCCATATACCTTCTAAACGGTGGCCGCGCGTGCGGATGATTATGGGTGATTTTTGTCCGCCTTTGGTACGGTATTGCATGGTAGCAATATCATCGCTCATGGGTTCCAGGGCATACAACAAATAATCTAAATATTGAATTTCGGCAATGGGGCGTAAACCGCGCATTGCTGCACCTATTCCTTCGCCGATGATGCTCCACTCGCGAATTCCTTTATCGGTAACACGGAGTTCGCCGTATTTTTCTTGCATACCGGAGAAACCTTGGTTTACATCACCAATTTTTCCAACGTCTTCGCCAAAGGCAAACACGCGTGGGTCTCGTTCCAAATTTGCATCGAAACATGCTCTAACCACTTGATAGCCATCTACAATTTCATCGGAATATTGAGCTGGGACTTCGGGAACGTTAAATACGCTTCCAGGACCTTGAGAGTAAACATGGCTGCTGTATCGATCGCCATTTAAGCTTTCAAAGGCTTGCAATGCGGCAACTAAAGGTTGTTTTTTATCGGCCGAAATGGAAGCACAACCGCGTAATGCCTTATGGAAAGCATTCCCAATATCTCGGCGAAGCGGTTCGGAAATTTGCTGTAATTCTGCGGCAATTTCGTTTAGTAAGTTGCTTTCAACCCCTTGATTGGCTAGTTGGGTGAGGATAGAAACGGCATTGGCTACCTCTTGCTTGATGGGTGTTATGTACGCTTGCCAAGCTTCTTTCTGCGAATTTTTAACGTAGTTTAAAGCGTTATTTTCAAGTGTATCTAACTCTTCTGCTGTAGCAAAACCTTGTTCTTCAATCCACATGCGCATTTGCTTCACACAATCGTAATCAATTTCCCATTGCAAACGCTCTTTTGATTTGTATCGTTCGTGAGAACCGCTAGTGGAGTGGCCTTGGGGCTGGTTCACTTCGTACACATGCACTAAAACGGGTGTATGTTTTTCCCGGCAGACATCGGCTGCTTTTTTGTAAGTAGCCACCAGTTCCGGATAGTTCCACCCACGTGCTTTAAAAATCTCTAATGCTTGTCCCTCTTCGTTGGTTTGAAATCCAGCCATTAGGGCGGAGATATTTTCTTTAGCAGTCTGATATTTGGCGGGTACGGAGATGCCATAACCATCGTCCCAAACACTCATTAACAAAGGCACTTGCATTACCGATGCAGCATTCATTACTTCCCAAAAAACACCTTCGGAAGTAGAGGCATTACCGATTGTACCAAAAGCTATTTCATTTCCTTTATTCGAAAACTGATTGAAAGCATGTAAATCCGCATTTTCCCGGTATAATTTTGAAGCCACGGCTAATCCTAACAAACGGGGCATTTGTCCTGCTGTTGGAGAAATATCGGCACTGGAATTATAACGGTCAGTTTGCGGAAGCCATTCGCCTTGATCGTCTAATAAACGCGTGGCGAAATGACCATTCATGCATCGACCCCCGGTTGCGGGTTCCTCTTGGATATCGGGATTGGCATAAAGTTGGGCAAAAAACTCCTTTACATTGCTTATCTCTTTAGCGAACATAAAGGTTTGATCGCGGTAATAACCGCTTCGCCAATCGCCTTTTTCAAAAACTTTAGCCATCGCTAATTGGGCTACTTCTTTGCCATCGCCGAAAATTCCAAATTTTGCTTTACCGGTCAATACTTCCTTTCGGCCAATTAAGCTGGCATGTCGGCTTTCAAAAGCAATTCGATAATCGTTCAGGACCTCTTTAACAAATTCTTCCTTACTTAGTTCGGCAGTTTTTACACTGGTTTGCATGCGACTGCAAAGATACGTGTTTCGTTGAACATGCTATTTGCTACGATTAGGATAACTTTAATGAAATAATTATGAATTTATTTACCGGTTTTGCTCAGTAGATTTGCGGTATGTCCACCTTTGAATTAATATCACCTTTTCAACCAACTGGAGATCAGCCTGGGGCCATCCAAAAATTGGTGGAGGGTATGAATTCGGGGGTTCCTGCCCAGACTTTACTGGGGGTTACGGGTAGTGGCAAAACGTTTACCGTAGCAAATGTGATTTCACAAACCCAACGACCTACCTTGGTTTTAAGCCATAACAAAACCTTGGTTTCTCAATTGTACGGAGAATTTAAGCAGTTTTTCCCTAACAATGCGGTGGAGTATTTTGTGAGTTATTACGATTATTATCAGCCAGAAGCCTATATCCCAACAACCAATACGTACATCGAGAAGGATTTAAATATTAACGATGAAATCGAAAAATTGCGGTTGCGCACGATTTCAAGTTTGCTCAGTGGTAGGCGGGATGTGATTGTAGTGGCCAGCGTTAGCTGTATTTATGGTGCCGGTAACCCTGCGGATTATGAAAACACCATCATTCGATTCAGTGTGGGTGATACCTTATCACGAAACCAATTATTGTATCGATTGGTGGAGAGTTTATACAGCAGAACAACGGCGGATTTTCTTCGGGGTACATTCCGAGTAAAAGGCGATACGGTGGATGTGCATTTGGCCTACAATGACTTTGCCTATAGAGTATCGTTTTTTGGCGATGAGATCGAGGAAATATACAGTTTTGAGCCAGAAAGTGGCAAGAAAATAGAGAATTTAACCCATGCAGCGATATATCCAGCGAATTTGTATGTGAGTCCACGCGATCGACTAAAAGAAATTATTTACCAGATTCAAGACGATTTGATGGAGCAGATGGAATGGTTTCAAAAGCAGGGCAGATTCTTGGAGGCCAAGCGTTTGGAAGAGCGGGTGAACTTCGATCTTGAAATGATTCGGGAATTGGGATATTGTAATGGAATCGAGAACTATTCGCGGTATTTTGATAGAAGAAAACCGGGAGATCGACCCTTTTGCCTGTTGGATTATTTCCCCAAGGATTTTTTGCTGGTAGTAGACGAATCCCATGTGAGTATGCCCCAGATACGAGCCATGTACGCGGGCGATCGGAGTAGAAAAGTGAATTTGGTGGATTTTGGTTTCCGATTACCTGCTGCTTTGGACAATAGGCCTTTGCAGTTTGATGAATTTTACGGTGCACTGAATCAAGTAATTTATGTAAGTGCTACTCCTGCTGATTACGAAATAAAGGAAAGCGAAGGAGTGGTGGTGGAACAGCTAATTCGACCTACAGGGTTGTTGGATCCCATCATCGAGGTTCGGCCTTTGGAGAACCAAGTGGATGATTTAATTGAGGAAATTGAAAATCGAATCAAGATGGGCGATCGGGTTTTGGTTACTACACTGACCAAGCGAATGGCGGAGGAGTTAACAAAGTATTTATTGCGATTAAGCATTAAAGTGGACTACATTCACAGCGAGGTTAAAACCTTGGACAGGGTGGAGATCTTAAGGAATTTGCGGTTGGGATCTATTGATGTTTTGGTGGGTGTAAATTTATTAAGAGAGGGCTTAGATTTGCCAGAAGTGAGTTTAGTGGCCATCATGGATGCCGATAAGGAAGGTTTTTTACGTTCTCAAACTTCCTTGGTTCAAACCATTGGAAGGGCCGCCCGAAACGATAGAGGCTTGGTAATTATGTATGCCGATAAAATTACGGAAAGTATGCGGTTAACCATCGAAGAGACCAATCGCCGAAGGGCTAAACAAGAAGAATACAACAAAACACACGGTATAACTCCAACGACCGTCCGAAAGAGTAAGGATGAGATATTCCGACAAACGTCGGTAGCCGATGCTAAATCCGGGGATGTTGATTTACATGTTCACGGAAGTTATGAAGTTACCATGCCTGAAATTGGTTTGGCTGCCGATCCCGTGATAAATTACATGGATAAGGACTCATTGAAGAAGGCTATAACCCGAACAGAAAAAGACATGTTGCGTGCTGCCAAAGAGATGGAATATATGGAGGCTGCCCGTTTACGCGATGAATTGGAAGTACTTAGAAATAAGCTAGCCGAAGCAACCTAATTTACTCCGGAATCAGAATAGTTTCTCTCACCACGGAACTCATGCAGAAGAGTCCACCTAATGTGTTTTTGGGATTTTTATTGATAGCAATGATGTTCGAAAAAATATTGGCGGGTGGGGTTGCAAAGAGTCCACCGTTTTGATTTTCGTTTCTCACCAAATTAAACCAGCCGTAGGCGATTGCGCTAATGGAGTGAATTTCTAAGCGAACCGTTTCGTCTTTTTTAAACGATCGCAGAAAGTCATTTACACCAGAGTATCGGATTGGATAAATAAATAGTTCTCCATCCACTTCGGTTGAGGTATTTCCCATATCTGCTGATATGTTTAATTGATCAATATCGTTTAGGAAGGTATCGTTTCGGAATGTTTTTATCCAATAAAAGTCGCCTTTCCCAAACGCATCTTTAGCCATCAACTCAACATAATACCCGGTAGTGTTAAACGGGGGGCCGTTCCCTTCTACATCTACCAAGCGGATGGAGTCTATGGTTGCGGTACGAGCTAAATTACAAAAGCTTGCGAGGGTATCGCCATCCACTAAAATGAAAAGTGCGTAATCGTGTCCAATTGTGAATGTATCACCGGTGGCGGGATTAGGGGTAAATTGATATTTGCCTTTCTCGGTATGCTGAAAGAAGTAAGGTTTACCTGCGGTGGTATCGAATAACAATACTTGAGCATTTGTGACCGCAGGTGCTGCATTGGTATCGAAATAATTAACTCCTTTGGATAAGGTGATAGTTTGTGTTTCGGGTAGGTTATTGATAAAGGCGTCTACAACCAATTTTGGTTTGTTGTAGTCTACTGATACTTTGATTTCGTCTTCACAACCGGTTTGAAATACTGCTAAACCTACCAGAATACAGGTAAAAATGAGCGACTTAAGGTTCAAATTGAATGGATGTTTTAGCATGTGATTAGAATTTAAAATTGTAAGAGATAGCAGGAACAATGCTTCCGATTACACTGTATCGCACAGCGGCATTGTAGTTTTTATCTTGAAAATTGGTGGCAAAATAAATACTAAACGGGTTACGACGGTTGTAGGTGTTGTAGGTAGAAAAGACCCAAAAACTCTCCCATTTCGGATTCTTTTTTCTGTAATAAGTGAAGGATAAGTCTAAACGATGGTAATCGGGATTTCTCACGTTGTTCCTTGCGTTACTACCGGCATCGGGAACTGTATATCCTTGAACTTTGTATTGACCGGTGTAGAAGGTAGTAGGTGTGCCAGAACTAAATATAAAATTAGCAGCAAACTCCCAGCGGAGGTTGATTTTATATTGAACCACTACGGCTAGGTTATGGAGTCTATCGAAACGATTGGCGTACCAGTTATCATCGTTGATACCTACAACTTTACGTTCGGATCTTGATAAGGTATAACTTACCCAACCCGTTAGATCACCTCCCGATTTCTTAACATAACACTCCAATCCATAGGCTCTACCGATTCCAGTAAGTAAGTCGGCTTCTAAGAATTCATTAAGAAGTAAGTTAGCTCCATCTATGTAATCAACCTGATTTTGCAATGATTTGTAATAGGATTCAATGCTGGTTTCCAAGGTTGAGTTTTTACCAAAATTGCGGAAGTATCCCAAGGAAACTTGGTCAGCGATTTCGGGTTTAATGTTATTCGTTGTGGGTTGCCAAACGTCGAAAGGCACACTGGCTGCGGTATTGGAGATTAAGTGCAAGTTTTGAACCATGCGGTTGTATCCTCCCTTGATGGAGTGGGTTTTACCGGTTTGCCATTTGAAACTAAGTCTGGGTTCTGGATAAATATAATTAGCAACCACTTCACCTCGTTGGGTAGAATAGGTAGAATCCAAGATTCCTTGTTTACCAGGTTCACGGTTATATAAGTACACTTTTCCAGGTCCTAAATAGGCGAACTGGGAAAGTCGCATTCCTGCTCGAACAGAAAATTTGCCGCTACTATTCCAATCATTGGAAACATACACTGCGTTTTCAAAGCCATATCTATCGGGAAGTCCAAAACGAATATTTAGGGTCTCCGAAGTGGCTCGTGCATCTCCTGGAATAAATCTATAGTAAGTGGATTGCAATCCGAAGTTTGCGGTATTCTTAGGATTTATGCTGTAGGTAAAGTCAGCTTTTGCAGAATTATTTACAATGTAACTTTGCCAATTGAAGGTTACATCCCGGTTAGTAAATTCCAAGTTGTATCGATAACGAGAGTAGTAATAGGTGAAATTGGAGAATAATTTACTATTAATGACGTGATTCCATCTACCGGTAATGGTTGAATTCCCCCATTTCACACCAAACAAACCGGCTGCTTTGAATACGTCGTCGCCAATATAACTGGAGATAAAGAAATTGTCTTTGCCTCTGCTGTAATTAAATTTGGTTGTTAGGTCGTAAAAATAAAATTGCGAACCGGCTAAATCGTCATTTAAAAAGGGTTTGGCTAAATAATCGATGTAGGATCTTCTACCTGATACTAGAAAGCTTGATTTTGCGGGAGTTTTTCTATTTTTAGTTAGGGATTTAAGACCTTTATTTTCGGGAAGTGCTAATGGACCTTCGAGGGTTAATCGGGAAAAAATGGTGCCAATTCCTCCGCTTCCAGCCAATCTACTTCTATTACCATCTCGAGTTTTCACGTCTAAGGTGGAACTTAGTCTTCCCCCGTATTGAGAAGGTATTCCACCTTTTACTAATTCAACATCTTTTACTGCGTCTGGGTTAAAAATGGAGAAAAAACCAAAAAGGTGGGCGGAATTGAACACGGGCGCTTCATCCATTAAGACAAGGTTTTGGTCGATCCCACCGCCGCGAACATTGAATCCAGAAGCTCCTTCGCCCACGGTAGTTACACCGGGCAGTAATTGTACGCTTCGAATTACATCGGGTTCTCCCAACAATGCGGGGATTTTTTTGATGGTTTGACCGTTTATGGATTGCACGGAAACATCCAAAGATTTTACGTTGTTATTGCGTTTTGCCGTAATTTCAATGGCCTTCATAGCATCGCTTTCAACAGGTAGGTTGAAATTAATTTCTTTGGATTCGGTGAGTGTCACATAGCGCACATAGTCTTGGTAACCGTTGGAGGAAATAACCAACTTCCAATCTCCTGGCTTTAGGGTTAAACTGTAAAATCCGTAGGAATTGGTAATTGCTTTTTGTGCAGGTGAAACTTTTACGGTGTTGTTATTTGGTAGGGTAGGGCTGGTAGAACCGGGCTTGCCAGTTGGGTTGTTTGGTATAGCAGTTATTTCTGCTTTGGAGATTGTTTCCTGAGAAATACTATCTCTCACATAGCCCGAAATTGTAGCAATTTGAGCTTGTGATTGTATTGGCAATAAAACACTAATTAAAACAACGAAAAATAAACGAATCATTATGGGCTGCAAAGGTAGTTGAGTAAGTAACCAATAAGTGTTGAATTCGTTTGAATATGTTGCAAAAACGACCAATGATTACATGGTTTTGCTACAAGTAATAATCGAAAAAGGCTGTCTTCGATGAAAACAGCCTTTAGAATTTATTAACTAATGGTAGTGTAATGATTATAAACCGATGGGGAAGATTAATCGAGACGATTATTCAACCTGCATTCAGCGTGTAATTAAGGTCTATCCTTCATTGCAACGAAGGGTCTAGGAGTTTCGCCGGTATAAATTTGGCGAGGTCTAGCGATGGGTTGTTTTTCTTTGCGCATTTCCTGCCATTGAGAAATCCAACCTGGAAGGCGTCCCATGGAGAACAATACCGTGAAGAAATCGGTTGGGAAGCCCATGGCTCTATAGATAATTCCAGAGTAGAAGTCTACGTTCGGGAATAATTTTCTATCTACGAAATAGGGATCGGTTAGAGCGGCCTCTTCTAATTCTTTTGCTATTTCAAGTACAGGATCGTTTACCCCTAATTTGGCTAGCACATCATCACAGGCTTTTTTGATAATTTTAGCTCTGGGGTCGAAGTTTTTATATACTCTATGACCGAAGCCCATTAATCGGAAAGGATCATTTTTATCTTTTGCTTTTGCGATGTATTTCTTCACATCTCCGCCATCGTTTTTAATGTCTTCTAGCATTTCCAATACTTCCTGGTTTGCACCGCCATGAAGAGGGCCCCACAATGCAGAGATACCGGCGGAAATACTGGAGTATAAGTTAGCTTGGGAACTACCAACCACACGTACAGTACTTGCACTACAGTTTTGCTCATGGTCTGCATGAAGAATTAATAATTTATTCATGGCGTCAACCAACACAGGATCTGGCTCGTAATCGGGCATGGTAACCTGACCGAAAGTCATGTTCAAGTAATTGGTTACATAATCCAAGTTGTTGTTGGGATGAACGGTAGGATGTCCATTGCGTTTTTTGAAAATCATGGCGCAAATGGTTGGCATCTTAGCCATCAAACGAAGAATGGTTCTATTGATTGCATCTTCAGATCGGTGAGGATTTAATGCTTTAGGATAATACAAACCCAAGGCAGCTACCATGGAGGAAAGTTGGCCCATGGGATGACTTCCTGTTGGGAATGCTTTGAACATAGACTCCAAACCTTCGTTGATTAGGGTATGTTCTTTTATATCATTTTCAAATGTGGCAAATTCTGTAGCATTAGGAAGTTTTCCGTAAAGCAATAAGTATGATACTTCTAGGAAGCTAGCATTGGCGGCTAGGTCCTCAATAGAGTACCCACGATGATGTAAGATTCCTTCTTCGCCATCCAAGAATGTAATGGCCGATGTTGTAGAACCCGTGTTTTTGAATCCAATATCTAAAGTAATATGACCCGTAAGATCTCTTAACTTGCTGATATCAATTGCTTTTTCTCCTTCTGAACCGGTGATTACGGGGAAGTTGTACTCTTTTCCTTCTACGATTAGGGTTACATTTTCTGACATATACTCTTGAAATGAATTTTTTCGGGCAGCGCGAAGTTACCAAATTGGCCTTGATAAATCAAATTAGCCTTTGGTTAAGTTGCGTTTAATTGAATAACAAGAAAACACAGAAAAAGTTGAAGGATTTCCTCAAAAATAACAGGTGGAGGTATGAAAAATAATCAATGGGTAGGATGTACACTTAGGGAATTTGCAGTGCTTGGATTCCTTTGGCGGTTAACTGAAATTTGGTACTACGAAAGGCATCGGCATCAAACATGGATAGATTTTTCAATGGGCCATTGGTAGCTTTGATAAATCGGTGATGGTGTAGGTTTCGAATTATATCTCGAACAACGAAAGGGGATAATTTGGTTTCCTCAGCAACTATCTCGGGTGTTTCTGGATGCAGTAAGCAAGAAAGTACCAATTTTTCGTCGGCAAGAATTTCAATCATAGCCTAAATCAATCCAATTTTTCAGGACGCATTTGGGGGAAGAACAATACTTCCTGAATGCTCACTTGGTTGGTTAGCATCATGGTAAGTCTGTCTATACCAATTCCTAAACCGGAGCAAGGAGGCATTGCATACTCCAAGGAACGAACAAAATCGTGGTCATAGGCCATGGCTTCTTCATCTCCACGCGCAGCCAATTTTAATTGATCTTCAAAACGCTCGCGTTGATCGATAGGGTCGTTTAATTCCGAGTAGGCGTTGGCGATTTCTTTACCGTTAACAAACAGTTCGAAGCGTTCTACCAATCCGGGCTTTGAGCGATGCTTTTTGGTTAACGGGCTCATTTCCACGGGGTAATCCGTGATAAACGTTGGTTGAATCAGGTTGGATTCTACACAAGCACCAAATATTTCATCAATCAGTTTGGCCGATCCCATTTGCGTGGTGACTTCGCAGCCAACGGATTTAGCAAAAGCACCTAATTCCGCTTCCGATTTACCTTCGATGGAGAATCCTGCGTACTTTTCGATGGCCTCGGCCATGGTATATCGCTTGTAGGGTCTGGCGAAGGAAATTGTATTTTCACCAACCGTTACCGATGAGTTTCCGGTAACATCAATGGCGCACTTTTCAAGCATTTCTTCAACGAAATCCATCATCCAGAAGTAGTCTGTGTAAGCAACATAAATCTCCAATCCAGTAAATTCCGGATTGTGGGTTCTGTCGATTCCTTCGTTTCTGAAGTTCTTGGCAAATTCGTATACGCCATCAAATCCACCCACGATTAAACGCTTTAGGTAAAGTTCGTTGGCAATTCTTAAATACAAAGGAATATCCAAAGCATTGTGATGCGTGATGAAAGGTCTGGCAGCAGCTCCACCGTGAATACTTTGTAAAATTGGTGTTTCTACCTCCAAATAGCCTTTGGCGTTGAACGTATTTCGGAGGCTACTTACCACCTTAGTTCGCTTGATAAACGTCTCTTTGATTTGGGGGTTAACAATTAAATCCACATAACGCATGCGGTACCGGGCTTCCGGATCTGTAAAGGCATCGTACACGTTACCATCGGCGTCCTGTTTTGGCAAGGGCAATGGATTTAGGCATTTCGATAGTAATTTCAGTCCGGTGGCGTGTATAGATATTTCCCCGGTTTGGGTGGTGAATACATGACCGGTTATGCCGATAATGTCCCCAATATCCAACAGTTTTTTGAAAACCGTGTTGTAAAATTCTTTGTCTTCTCCTGGACACAATTCATCGCGATTTACGTAGACTTGGATTCTTCCTGAGGAGTCTTGTATATCGGCAAATGCGGCTTTTCCCATGATTCTTCGGGTCATTAAACGACCGGCAACCACCACCTGTTTCCATTTATCGCCTTCGGGACTTGTGGGATAATGGGCGCGAATATCAGCAGCCAAAGTATCCACGGGGAATAAGTCCGCGGGATATGGATCGATACCTAAATCGCGAAGTTGTTGTAGCGATTGTCTGCGAAGCAGTTGTTGTTCGTTGAGCGAAGTTTCCATGAAAAATATAGTAAAATCGAAAGCGCAAAATTAATGAAACGCTTTCTCCATTTCTGATTTATTGAAAAAAGTGTTTTGGCCGATAATCATAATGGCAACTCCCACCGTGATGCAGGCATCGGCAAAATTCCAAATGGGTGCAAAAAAGGTAAAGAAATCCCCACCCCAAAATGGTAGCCATTCTGGTAGAAATCCCTCCCATAAAGGAGCATAAAACATATCAACCACCCAGCCTTGAAACCAACCCGTGGGATGATACATGTTAATATCGGAAAAAATTACACCGTAAAAGATGGAGTCAATAATATTGCCTAAGGCTCCAGCGATGATAAGTGTAATTGAAACAATGAGTCCTGTATGTGCTTTGTTTTCAATGCTTTTGTACAAATACCATATACCAAATGAGGCAACGATCATTCGGAAAAATGTGAGTAACAGTTTGCCCCAAATCCCTTCAAACAATTTCATTCCATAAGCCATTCCGGGGTTTTCAACAAAATGCAATTTGAACCAATCTCCAAAGACGGAGACGGTTTCACCCAGTTGAAAATGGGTTTTTACATATACTTTTATGCATTGATCAATAATCAATAGCACAATAATCACCCCTACGGGAAGAAGAAATCTTCTCGAACGCAACAAATTCCAGTTCACCGATCCCACTATTAGCGCTTAAGTTTGGCTTCTATGGTTTGGGTAGTGTGGGGTACTGCACGTAAACGTTCCTTCGGAATCAATTTCCCTGAGGTCTTACAGATTCCATACGTTTTGTTTTCGATTCTTACCAATGCGGCTTCCAAATTTTTCATAAATTTTAATTGGTGGGCGGCTAATTGGTTCAGGTTCTCTTTTTCAAACGTATCGGCACCATCATCCAAGGTAAGATAATTGTTGTTGGTGCTGTCTGTGCCGTTTTCATTTCCGTCGCGCAAGTTAGATTGCAAGGTTCTGAATTCAGCCTTGGCAACCTCAAGCTTGTTAAGAATAATTTCCTTGAATTCAAGAAGTTCTTCGTCTGTGTAGCGCGTTTTTTCTTTTTCCATAGTCATTAAGCTTTTTCGATGCGAACGTGTACGGGATTTTCGTATACATCCACAGGGTTTTCAGTGGTAAAGTCTTGGAATACAAGTGATTGTGCCAAAACTTCCCCACAAATATATGCATTAAATTGATTTACACTTGACTGTAGCGAATCGATACCGTTAAAATAAACGTTTATTTTATCGGTTAATTCGAAGTCCATCTCTTTTCGTAAATTTTGAATTCTGTTTACGAATTCTCTGGCGATACCTTCATTTAATAAGGGTTCCGTGATGGTAATATCCAGGGCTACAGTAATACCGTTTTCGGTAGCAACTAACCATCCTGGCATATCCTGAGTTGAAATTTCTACGTCTTCCAGCGTTAAGGAATACTCAGTTCCATTGATGGTGGAAGTGTAGGTGCCTGATGATTCAAACGATCGAATTGCCGCTTGATCCATTGCTTGTATTTCTGCCGCCATTGCCTTCATATTTCCACCCAGTTTTTTGCCTAAGGTTTTAAAGTTTGGTTTAATTTGTTTTACCAAATTAGGGTGGTTGGCCGATACGATTTCTATTTCTTTTACGTTCACCTCACTGCAAATCAAATCGGACATTTTGCTGATTTTATCTTGGATATCGGCATTGTCTGCAGGTACCAAAATTTTCTGTAACGGCTGTCGAACTTTGATTTTTTCTTTTTTCCGTAAGCTCAACGCCAACGAACAAATGCGTTGCGATAGGTCCATAGACTTTTCAAGCTCTACATTAATGAATCGTGAATCAACCTGGGGCCAGTTGGTTAAATGCACCGAAGTTTCAACATGATTTTGGCCTGTGTGCAGTGCCTTGAACAACCAATCTGAGAAAAAAGGTGCGATGGGTGCCATTAGTTCGCAAACAGTAGTAAGGCAACGATATAATGTTTCGTATGCTGCTTCTTTATCTTGATTGAGTTCTCCTTTCCAGAATCTTCTTCTGCTTAAACGAACGTACCAATTGCTTAGGTGTTCGGTTACAAAATCTTCAATATATCTACCTGCGCGGGTTGGATCATAATCGTTATACGCTTCTTGAACATCGCCAATCATGGAGTTCAATTTGCTTAATACCCAACGGTCTAACTCGGTAAAATGAGCTTCATCCACCGGTTTGTTGGGGTTGAATGCATAAAGATCGAGGTTGGCGTAAATGGCAAAAAATCCATAGGTATTGTACAGGGTACCTAAGAATTTGCGTTGTGCTTCCACCACTCCGTCCATATCAAATTTCAAATTATCCCAAGGCTGCGCATTGGTTACCATATACCATCGTACCGCATCGGCACCATATTTATCTACGGTCTCAAATGGATCAATGGCATTACCCAACCGCTTGCTCATTTTATTGCCGTGTTTATCCAGCACCAAGCCGTTAGCAATTACATTTTTAAATGCGATATCATCGAACAGCAGGGTAGCGATGGTATGCAACGTAAAGAACCAACCGCGGGTTTGATCTACCCCTTCGGCGATAAAATCGGCAGGAAAATTCTGTTTAAATGTTTCCTCGTTTTCAAAAGGCCAATGCCATTGAGCATAAGGCATGGCACCGGAATCAAACCAGACGTCGATAAGATCCGTTTCCCGTTGCATGGCTTTGCCCGATGGACTCACCAAGGTTATGCGATCAACATAGGGTCTGTGCAGGTCTTGGGTATACTCTTCTATATTTTGATTAAGCCCTAATGCGGTATTGGCTTTGGAGATTTCTTGTTTTAGTTGTTCGATGCTACCGATGCAAATTTCTTCGCTACCATCCTCTGTACGCCAGATGGGTAGGGGGGTACCCCAAAAACGGGAACGGGACAAATTCCAATCTACTAGATTCTCCAGCCAATTGCCAAATCTGCCTTCGCCGGTGGAGGCAGGCTTCCAATTAATGGTTTTGTTTAAAGCAACGAGTTTGTCTTTAACTGCGGTTGTTTTAACAAACCAACTTTCTAATGGATAATACAATACGGGTTTATCGGTTCTCCAACAATGGGGGTAGGTATGCTCGTATTTTTCTACTTTGAACGCTTTATTTTCCTGTTTTAATTTGATAGCGATTCGTTCGTCTACGCTGAGGTATTTGTCTCTTCCTTGCTTCTGAGTTTCGTCCATTTTCTCCTCATCGGATAAATAGGCTTCCTTCACATATTCGCCAGCAAAGTCGGTAACGCAATCCAAGAATTTACCTTTTTTGTCTACCAACGTTAGAGCGCCGATACCGTTGTCTTTGGCCGTTTTAAAGTCGTCTGCACCAAAGCTTGGAGCAATATGAACAATACCGGTTCCGTCTTCGGTAGACACAAAGTCGCCTACAACAATTCTAAAAGCATCGCCTTCTTCGGGCTGGGCATAGGGCAATAATTGTTCGTATCTAAGTCCTGCTAACTCACTGCCTAATTGCGACTTAATCCATCGCCAAGGAAGATTTTTTTGTTGGGGATGATAGGAGTCCATAGCGGCTTCCGCACCTTCGGGGCTGAAAAATTTACTGGCCAAAGCGGCGGCTAAAATCACGTTAATGGACTCACCGGTGTAGGGATTAAAGGTTTGTATGGTGTGATACTCGATGGAGGCTCCAACGGCCAATGCGGTATTGGAAGGTAGGGTCCATGGAGTGGTTGTCCAAGCCAGCGCAAATGTATTTTCAAGATCTTTAAGCTTGAATTGCGCTACGATGGTGGTATCTTTTACATTTTTATACGTACCGGGCTGGTTTAATTCGTGGGAAGAAAGCCCGGTCCCGGCAGCGGGTGAAAACGGCTGAATGGTGTACCCTTTGTACAGGTATCCTTTATCGTACAAGCGTTTTAACAGGTTCCACAGCGTTTCGATGTATTCGTTTTCGTAAGTGACATAGGGGTTGTTCAGGTCTACCCAATAGCCAATTTTCTTGGTAAGATCGTCCCATTTGTCCTTAAACATCAGTACATCTTTTCGGCATTCCCGGTTGTAATCTTCCATGGAAATTTTGGTGCCGATATCTTCCTTTTTTATACCGAGACGCTTTTCAACTTGCAACTCGATAGGTAGTCCGTGCGTATCCCAACCCGCTTTACGGGCAACTTTAAATCCTTGTTGAGTTTTGTATCGGCAGAATATATCCTTGATGGCTCTGGCCATTACGTGGTGAATCCCGGGCATACCGTTGGCCGATGGGGGACCTTCGAAGAAGGTGAAAGCCGGAGAATTTTCGCGCTGGGAAATGCTCTTTTCAAACACGTTTTCGCGTTCCCAGAAATCTTTAATTTCGGCTTCTATGGCAGGCCAATTCAGTTGTTTAAGCGTAGGATACATCGTAAATAATGAAAAAGTACAAATTTACTGATTTATTATGGTATGTAGATAATGTAAGTGTTTATTGAATTGATGATAGGTGTTCTAGTATGTCTGATTAAATGTTACTTGCAATAACGGTTTGTATTAGAATACAAGATATTGGGTTTATTCTACCAAGAAAATGAGGTGGCTATGAGAATACAGCAAATAAAAAAAGGGCATGCATTGCTGCATACCCTTTCGTAAAGATTGAAATGTATTTAATTATTCAACGATCAATTTAGTGCTACCGATACCATCGGTGAATTGCATTTGAATAACGTAGATACCAGGAGCAACGTTTAATTCATACGAATTGTGGTTGCCAGTTACGTTGAATGTACGTACTGTACGACCGTTCATATCGGTTAACGAAGCACCGATCAACGCACGAGTTTCCCAGTTGTTGTGGATGATTAATTGGTTTTTTGCTGGGTTTGGAGCTACAGTTACGTTAGAGGCTAAATCAGCATCAACGATACCTACGCTGTTTACCAAGCCCAAGGTAACCGCGATTCTTGGGGCCATATAACCCATGATAGAATCTACATATTTCATTGCGCGTGTTTTGCTGTGCAATGGGTTAGAAGCTTTGATACCTGCTAAGATGCTAGGAACTTCAGGAATACCTAACTGTTTGATAGCGGTTGTATCGTACCATTCGTAAGGACCAGAAGCATTTGCAATACCTGCCACAGGGAATAAACCATCGATACCGCTGTTGATTTTGTTGGCTTCGGTAGTGTAATTGTCCATTACTTTTCCTTTGTAAGGAGCAGTATTTCCAAGACGTTGGCAACGATTCATTGCATCGTAACCGCCTGAAACTTCAACCACCTGAAGGGTAGTACCTGGTACGTTAACCATACCGGTAGTGTACGGAGCGAAAGGATCGCGAACAGAATGGCTCCAAATCATTGGAATTTCACCAGCTTCCATCCAAGCAGAGTCACCAATTGCACCACCAATAGCGAAAGCTAATTGTGCGTTTGAGCCATAGCCAGCGTGGTTTGATTTACAGAACAATCCTTTTGTAGGATCATCAATTCCAAAACCATGACGATCTCCCCAAGTGGTATCGTTAACCATTACTTTTCCGGTTGTTGCATCACGGAATTTAATGCTTTTAATTTCTTCTTGACGGTCGATGCTTGCATACGCACTGGTGATATATCCACCGGTACCATTACCACCTACGGCAATTTTGCTGGTATCAATACCATAATTGTTACCATAAGCACCTACGTCTTGTTTGAAATAACGAACGCAGGTAGCTAAATCTTGAACTCCTTTGTAGGCAGCATTGATGATACCTTGCTTACGCAAATCATCGGTAGCAGCCAAAGGATTCCAACCCATTCTGTAGGTCATAGAAGCTACTACATAACCGCGCTTAGCTAACGACATACAAAAAGCAACGGTTGCGCTATCGTCTTTATAACCAACGGGGCTGTTGTTCTGGTATCTAGGTAAAAATGATCCTGAGTGACAGAAAATAATCAAAGGTCTTTTCTTTTCTCCATCGTTTGGCTCGTAAATGTCCATAACCATGGGTTTGCCAATTTGGCTAGTAAGTTTCACCCCAACTTGAGCGGCAGCAAGTACAGTGTAGTTGTCGCCGTAAGCAATGTTTTTGGTAATCTTGATGTCGCTTTCTTTGAAAACTTCATCTACATACTTGATTTGTGCATTGGCACTTACCAATGTAAAAATTGATAAGACCGAGAGTAATGTTTTTCTCATATTAGTTTTTTTTCGAATATAGTAATTTTATAATAATAACAAATGTACTAATAGATAAATTAAGGTTTCATCCGTTAGTCATTAATATAATAGAATTTTAATGTGGTTTATTGTAAGTCGAAGTATACAGAAAAATAGGCCATTCTGCCAATTTGGGGGCCTCCATAAACTTGCATCACCTTGTTATTGGTTACGTTACTGGCTCCAAATTTAATCATGGCTTTATACTTAGGAACTATCTTGGAAAACATAATATCAATGAGGTAATAGGCAGGTACGTCGCCAGTGAATTGCGGACTGCCTTCAAATCTAAATCCTTGAACCCATTTATAATTTACGCTAAATCCGAGATTTTCTAATTTTAATTTTTCTATTTCTAAATTTTGACCTGAAAGCGAAACATTAAATTTATTTTTGGGAGTATTAAACGCTGGAATAATTGGATCGTCTGTATCGGTTTTGTTTAATTGATTGAAGGAGTAATTAAAGCCTGCGGTATAATTCTTAGCGAAGAAATAATTGGTTCCTACGCTTAAACCCATAGTCGTTACGGTACTTTTAGCATTGGTAGCAATACGGTAAACTTGGCCACCAGAAATTACGCCAATATTGTAAATGATGTTAGGGTCATAACCGATTTCATATCCTATAAAGTCTTGATAGTAACTGAAATAGGCGCTGGCATCTACATTTAATTTATTGGATGCGAGGAATGATTTGTATCCCACTTCGATGCTTTTCACTTTCTCAGGGCGCACAGGATCAACACTAAACCACTGAAGTTTTTTGAAATCGGCAGTTAGTCCACTTAGCGCATCGTACAGAGAAGGGATGGTTACAAGGCTGTCATAACCGTTGATGTTACCTAAAAGGATAGCACGTCCAACATTATAGTATAAGTATTGATCGGCTAAGGTTGGGTTTCGAACCCCAGCAGATAAACTAACACGGTAGTACGATATTTTATTTGGGGTGTACACCATGGACGCGGCGGGCGAGAAGATGAAGGGGAAATTCACGTTTTTATCTACCCGTGCGGTGGCGTTAATCTTTAATTTATTGTCTTTGGAACGTTGCTCAATTCCGGAGTAAATTCCAAATTCGTAGTTTCGGATTACACGGCCATTGGTATCGGAAAAGATGGTTCCTAAGGAGTTGGGGGTATACAATCTACTGGAAAACCCGGAGGTTAAATTGGTGCGATCAAATAGCCTGAATTTACGTTCGCCTTGGATATGGTACAATGCGCTTTTGTCGTAGAAACCGCTACCACCTTCGCCAAAACTGCGTAAGGAGGTAATGGCATTTTTCAAACTATCAAAGCGCTCGGTGCCTGGTGCAAATCGTTGATAAGTATTGGGTTGATTGGTATGAGGTATACCTAAATAATTGTTCGGTCTATCGGCTAGATTCGCACATTGTTGATGCCAAATAAACAATGAATCTTGATGTTGAGCCATCATTAACTCCAAATCGTTAAACCAATTGGGGTTGGATAACCAGTCACCGGTAGGAAAACCAGGTAGTTTCTTCATTTTGGGCACAAATCGATTTTTCCAATATGCGTAATAATCGCCCCCCCATAAATCGTCTTGTTTGGCCGCCTTCTGCATTAACAGAGCAGTAAATACGGCATCGTAGGTTCTACCGGCATCTTCGTGGGTAGCGTATGCTCGGATAAATCCATTTTTATTTTTGTATTCGAGTCGATTTTGCAAAAATTTAATATCCCGCAAACTGTAGCGATTATCTCCCTGATAAACGGTGGTACCCATACCGTAATTGACTTGGTATTCAATTTGATCTGTTTTCTTTGGGTTGGGTCTGTAGGCGGTCATGAATGAGGTTTTAAAATTGTAGGTATTGTAATCTACAATATCTTTCTCCATGTATCCCTGTCGGTTAAAACGCATCAAACCGGGGTATTGCCATTGTTGGGAACGGGTAGTTGCATTATTCTCGTTCGGACTTAATAATTCATCTCCATATCGATTTACGGCATCATATCCACCGGGATTAAATTGGTTGTTTATACTATCCAATCGACTGCCGGATTTAACGGCATCAAGGTTGTTTGCTTCCCAATCGTAGGCCTGCATGTAGAAAATATTTCCCTTCATGGCCCATTTTTCTTCGCCGGGTTTTCCACCAAATGCTTTGGCATATCGGAGGGCTGTTTCGGTAAGTCCGCGTTCGGCGATTTTCTGTTTTACTTGCAGTCCTTGGTGTTTGAACGGGTCTTTGGTGGTCATGGAAATAACTCCATTAAATGCCCCAGGGCCATAATAGGCACTGGAAGCACCCACCACAATTTCCTGATTAACAACATCTAATTCACTGGCTCCTAAAAAGTTACCTAGGGAAAAGTTCAGTCCGGGGGATTGATTATCCACCCCATCAATTACTTGAAGGGTTCGCACTGGACTGGTACTATTGAATCCACGGGTGTTTACAATTTTAAAACCCAGACTAGCACTGGTAACATCCACTCCTTTGAGGTGACCCAATGCTTCATAAAAATCCGAAGCGGGAGTTTCTCTAATGCTCTGGGAGCCCATACTTTCAACGGTAAGGGGTGATTCCTTGAGCTTTTCTTTGAGTCTGTTTTGTTTGATTGTAATTACGTCAAACTTCTCAATGCTATCGGGTGGATTCTCTTCCCGTTGCTGAGCATTGGTAATCGGAATATACGAAAAAATTGCCGTAAAAGCAAGTAGTACAGGTACTTTCATAGGCTGATAAGCGCTAAATTAGGGTGCAATATAGGAAGAAGAAATAAATCTTTAACTTATGGTGGTTATAAACTTTGTTGGTTGATGGGGGATGACTGTGCTATGCCACGAAATTTGCGTAAACTTGCAGTTCAAATATGGTTGGCAAAGATATTCTGCTGAGAGCCTGGGAATTGATGGGGACGGCGCGAGCGATGGCTGCAATTTACGATGAAAACAGACCGATTACGAAGTACGTTCACAGTACGTCTAAAGGTCACGAAGCCATTCAGATTGCGGCAGGAATGTTGCTAAAATCGGTGGATTATGCCTATCCTTACTATCGGGATGAAAGTATATTGCTTTCAATGGGAATGCAGCCGTATGAGTTGATGTTGCAATTGTTGGCCAAGGCGGAGGATCCCTTTAGTGGAGGTAGAACGTATTATGCCCATCCATCGTTACGGAGAGAGGGGATGCCGGTGATGCCCCACCAAAGTTCGGCAACGGGAATGCAGGCAATTCCGGCAACAGGTGCAGCCCATGGGTTAAAATATTTGGAATCTGAGGGGTTGTTAACTTCGGTAGAAAAAGGAATTGTTTTATGCTCTTTGGGCGACGGCAGTGTAACCGAAGGTGAGGTAGCAGAGGCGTTACAAATGGCAATTTTGCATAAGTTGCCGATTTTATATTTAATTCAGGACAATGATTGGGGAATTTCGGCTAGTGGCGATGAAATGCGAGCCATGGACGCTTTTGATTATGCCTTAGGATTTAAAGGATTGCGCAGGGTAAGAGTGAATGGATCCGATTTTGTTCAATGTTACAGCGAAATGCAGAAGGCGTTGGAAACGGTTAGGAATGAACGTGTTCCTATGCTGATGCATGTAAAGGTGCCTTTGTTGGGTCACCATACCAGTGGGGTAAGAAGTGAATGGTATCGCGATGATATGGACCAACATTTGCGTTTGGATCCGTTGCCGAGGTTACGTGAATTGCTCATTACATTGGGCGAAAGCGAAGCGGATTTGGATGCGATTCATCAGCAGTCAGCGAGGCAGGTGGCCGAAGATTTCGAAAAGGCGAAAAATGCTCCGGATCCTCTTCCAAATTCTCTGTACGATCATGTAGAAGCGCCTACGGAGATAACTTCGGAAAAGGGTGAGCGTTCGCCTCAGGGTGCCGAAACCGTAATGATGGTGGATGCTGCTTTGCATGCGGTGGATGAACTATTAAAGAATCATCCCGAAGCTTTATTGTACGGACAGGATGTGGGATTGAGATTGGGAGGAGTTTTTAGAGAGGCAGCTACACTAGCAGAGAAATATGGCAAAAATCGAGTGTTTAACACCCCCATTCAGGAGGCGTATATTGTAGGTTCTACGGCTGGGATGAGTGCGGTTGGCTGTAAGCCAATCGTTGAAATACAGTTTGCCGATTACATTTGGCCCGGTGTTAACCAATTGGTCACAGAACTTAGTAAAAGTACGTATTTAAGCATGGGCAAGTTTCCCGTTGCCTCAATAATTCGTGTACCAACGGGGGCTTATGGCGGCGGCGGACCGTATCATTCAGGTACAGTTGAAAGCTCCATTTTGCCGATAAAGGGAATAAAAATTGCTTATCCATCCAATGCGGCCGATATGAAAGGATTGATGAAATCGGCCTTTTACGATCCCAATCCGGTGGTAATGTTTGAGCACAAGGGGTTATATTGGAGTAAAGTGCCGGGTACGGAATTAGCAAAAACCCCCGAACCTTCCGAAGACTATGTAGTTCCTTTTGGGAAAGCAAGAGTAGCGTTGGAAGCTTCGGAAGATATGGTTCGAAAAGGACTTACTGTTGGTGTGGTAACTTACGGTATGGGCGTTTATTGGGCCATGAATGCGGCGAAGTCGTTGGCGGGTCAGGTGGAAGTTTTGGATTTAAGAACGTTGGCCCCCTACGATGAAGAGGCTGTTGTTGCGTTAGCAAAAAAGCACGGGAAAATGATGGTGCTTACCGAAGAGACGTTGAAGAACAGTTTCGCGGAAGCCATTGCCGGTAGAGCTACTCAACAGTGCTTTCAATACTTGGATGCTCCCATTAAAACCTTAGGAAGTGAGGATATTCCTGCCGTTCCCCTTAACATGGGAATGGAGCAAGTTATGTTACCGAATGTTGATAAAGTGAGAGCGGCATTGGAGGAACTATTGGAATCGTAATCGTTGGTAAAAACGCTGGGGCATCATTCTGATTACTGGTTATTTTTAGCTTAACTTATAACCAGGAAATATTCTATTTACGAGCGTTTACATGGGTATGATCGGTAATTACCCTACCGAAAGAATTTGGCATTTTTTCCCTTGAAAATCAAAGGATTCTCCGGATTTTTTTCCTTTGATAGCTTGCGCTAGAGGTGATATTTCGGAGATCACTTGCCAATGAATTTCGTTGTGTACCAAAGCGCCTAAAGCAACGCCGATGTAGATGTGTAAATGTTTATCTCCTAAGGTTAATTCCACGGTACTACCTTCATCAATAACAATATGGGGATCGTGGTTTAAGTCGTGCAAGGCTTTATGCTGAGCGATGATATGCAATAACTGTTGATCCAAACGCTTCTGCTCTGTTTGAAGCTGTGCTCTTGCCGTTTCGTACTTGTCACCCACGGAACTTTTTGTTTCATCTTCTAAGGCCACATGTATCTCTTCCAGGGTGTTTTGCATTTCTTTGGCTTGGTTTTCTAAAACCTGTAAGCAGTGGTTTTTTAGGGCGATTTTGGATGTGTTGGGCATAGTTTTTTGAATTAACAATAGCTTATTCCAAAGTTACCAAAACTTTCCGGCAATCCATGGGGATGCGATGAATTATCTAACGTAATTTTGTAAGCAGTTAGAAGTAGCGTAATCCGAAAATCATGGAAAATAATGGCATTCAATTAAATACAATCGAAGAGGCAATAGCAGAAATTCAAGCGGGAAGAGTTGTCATTGTGGTTGACGATGAAAATCGTGAAAACGAGGGTGATTTCCTTACGGCTGCAAGAAATATGACCCCCGAATTGGTGAATTTTATGGCCAAAGAAGGTAGAGGTTTGATTTGCGTGCCCTTGGTAGAGGAACGTTGTAAGGAATTGGGTATTGAAATGATGGTGAACAATAATACGGCCACCCATGCTACGGCGTTCACGGTTTCAGTAGATTTGTTGGGGTATGGATGTACTACAGGAATCAGTGCATCGGATCGATCAAAAACCATTCAAGCCTTAATTAACCCCAATACAAAAGTGGAAGAATTGGGGAAACCCGGTCATATTTTTCCATTGGTGGCTAAAGCCGGAGGTGTTTTACGAAGAGCTGGGCATACGGAGGCGGCGGTAGATTTATCGGTGCTTGCTGGCTTTGAACCGGCAGGATGCATTGTGGAAATCCTGAAAGAAGATGGCGAAATGGCGAGACTTCCGGAATTAATAGAATTAGCTGCGAAGTTGAATCTGAAGATTATTTCTATTGAGGATTTGATTAAATATCGCTTGCAACATGAGTCCTTGATACAGCGTGAAATTTCTGTGGAGATGCCAACAGAACGCGGGGATTTTGATTTGGTTGCATTTAGACAAAAGGACACCCAACAGGAGCACTTGGCTTTGATTAAAGGTTCTTGGACCGAAGATGAATCCGTTTTGGTTCGGGTTCATTCAAGTTGCATGACCGGGGATATTTTCGGTAGCTGTAGGTGCGATTGTGGTGAGCAGTTGCATCGAGCCATGGAATTAATTAATGAGGAAGGGAAGGGAGTAATTGTGTATATGAATCAAGAAGGTAGAGGAATTGGCTTGTTGAATAAACTAAAAGCTTATAAATTGCAGGAGCAGGGATTGGATACCGTGGAAGCGAATTTGCAATTAGGTTTTAACATGGACGAGCGAGATTACGGCGTTGGCGCTCAAATATTGCGTGATTTGGGTGTTCGAAAAATGCGATTGATGAGCAATAATCCAAGAAAAAGAACGGGTCTCGTGGGTTATGGTTTGGAAGTTGTAGAGAATATAGCATTGCAAGTTGAACCCAATCCCCACAATGCGAAATATTTAAATACCAAGAAAACCAAGATGGGTCATTCGCTAAAATAAAGCCCTAGTTTTTTTGAATTTTTAGTAATCTTTAATCGAAAAAAAGCAGTTTAAATCGCGATAAAAATGTACAAAGTAATCGACCCACAAAACACGGCATTACCCCAATTGCATCAGTATTTATTGGGTAGTATAAGTCCAAGACCGATCTGTTTTGCCAGTACTGTAGATGGGTTAGGAAGACATAATTTGGCACCTTTTAGTTTTTTCAATGTGGTAAGTGCCAATCCTCCGATTGTGGTTTTCTCTCCCAATAATTCTGGTCGTGATGGAACCCCGAAACAGACCTATTTAAATGCCAAAGAGACCGGTGAGGTTGTGATCAATGTAGTTTCGGAAGATATTGTGAATCAGATGAATGTGGCGGCCGCACCTTGGGAGCATGGCGTAAGTGAATTTGAGAAAGCAGGTTTTTCGTCGATAGCCTCGGATTTAGTAAAACCGTTACGCGTTGCCGAATCTCCGGTACAGATGGAGTGTAAGGTATTGGAAATCAAAGAATTTGGCAACGGTGGTGGATCTGGAAAACTGGTAATTGCCGAGGTGTTAAAGATGCATATTTCCGAAGCAATATTGGATGGCGATGGTAAAATCGATCCATTCAAAATAAAGCTGGTAGGCAGAATGGGTGGTTCTTGGTATTGTAGGACGGATAGAGAGGCAACGTTCCAATTAGCGCAGCCTATGTCGATTACGGTAGGTTACGATGGCTTGCCGTCCAGCGTGAAACACAGCGATGTGTTATCGGCCAATGATTTAGGTGCATTATCGGCCTTAGCCACACTGCCGGAGGAGGGATGGGCTCAACAAATCAAGGCTACCACGGTGGTAGATTATTCCGATAGACAAGCGGTAGAGTTATTAGCAAAGGAATGGATCTCCACAGGTAAAGTGGCGGAAGCCATGGCGCTTTTGATGGATTAAACAGCAATAATTGTTTATCCAAGGAGGGGTAGAGGGATGGACACTATCCAAGTAAAGTTGAACTCTATCTACGGAGGGTTAGATACTATCCAAGAAGAGTTAGAAAAGATCTAAAAAAAGTTAGCAAACTGTCCCAAAAAGATTGGCGACAATTTTGTGTTGCTAATAGGGGAGTTTATTATCGCTAAATATGGAAAGATTTAGGCAAGTAATTTTTTTACCGCTTCGCTAATTAATTTTCCATCGGCTTGTCCACCCAATGCTTTCATGGCTAGGGGCATTACTTTCCCCATGGCAGCTGGACCGGACACGCCTGCATCGGCAATAATTTGGGCAACGTGTTTTTCAATTTCTTCAACTCCCATTTGCGCAGGTAGAAATTCTTCAATTACCTGAAGTTCACTTTGTTCTACGGCTGCGAGGTCTTCACGGCCTTGTTGCTGGTAAATTTCTAGACTGTCTTTCCGCTGTTTCGCTAATTTTTGCAAGGATTTAATGCACATTTCGTCGGTAACTTCGGTAACGCCTTCGGACGTTTGAAGCAGTAAAAATGCGCTTTTCATACCTCTCAGAGCGCGTAAGCGATCTTGATTTTTTGCTTTCATGGCCTCAATGATGCCACTGTTTACCTTTTCTATCAAAGACATACTGCAAAGATAATTAACTTTGCCGGGAATTATGAGCAACGAGAGACCTGTTCGGGTGAGATTTGCACCCAGTCCAACCGGACCCCTGCACATTGGTGGCGTGAGAACGGCATTATACAACTATTTGTTGGCCAGAAAACACGGCGGAACGATGATTTTACGTATTGAGGATACCGATCAGAATCGGTTTGTTCCGGGTGCGGAGCAATATATTTTGCAGAGTTTAAAGTGGGTTGGTATCGAGATCGATGAAGGTCCAGAGCAAGGCGGACCGCATGCGCCCTATCGTCAAAGTGAGCGTAAACCCATGTATGCTCAGTATGCTTATGATTTGGTGGAGCGCGGTTTGGCGTATTATGCATTTGACACCGAGCAGGAGTTAGAGGAGATGCGTAAGCGTTTGGAGGCCAGTAAGATGCAACCGGCTTACGATGCTGTGAGTAGAATGAGCATGAAAAATTCACTCACATTGCCCGCCGATGAGGTTCAAGCGCGTTTGGCCAATGGAGATCCATTTGTAATTCGAATTAAGCTTCCAAGAAAAGAAGAGGTTCGTTTTCACGACGTAATCCGTGGATGGGTAGTGGTAAATACCTCTACTATGGATGATAAAGTTTTATTGAAGGGAGATGGTATGCCCACCTACCATTTGGCGAATGTTGTGGATGATTATTTAATGCAAATTTCACATGTGATTCGTGGGGAAGAGTGGTTGCCAAGTGCGCCGTTGCATGTGATGTTATACCGTTACTTGGGTTGGGAATCGGTGATGCCGCAGTTTGCGCATTTACCGTTATTGTTAAAACCGGAAGGCAACGGCAAGTTATCCAAACGCGATGGAGATCGATTGGGATTCCCTGTATTTGCTTTAGAGTGGAAAGATCCAAAAACCGAGGAAATCAGTAGCGGGTACCGCGAGAGTGGGTATTTCCCCGAGGCTGTGGCCAATATGCTAGCATTATTGGGTTGGCATCCCAGCGGTAATCAGGAAATCTTTTCCATGGAGGAATTAATCGAAGCGTTTAGTTTAGAACGGGTAAGTAAAGCCGGGGCTAAATTCGACGTAAATAAAGCGTTTTGGTTTAATCATCAGTATTTGTTGGCCATGGATCCAGCTGCTGTTGCGGAAATGTTGATGCCTCAGATTCAAGAAAAAGGGTTTGATACATGCAAAGAATACGTGGAGCAGGTGGTTGTATTAATGCGGGAGAAAGTCCAGTTTGCTAAGGATATCGTTACACAAGGAATTTATTTCTTTGCAGAGCCCGATTCGTATGAAGAAGAAATCGTTGCGAAAAAATGGAAAGAAAACACCAACGGTCATTTGTTAGCCATTGCCGATGCGTTTTCGACATTGGAGGAAAATGCTACGGCGGAAGTATATGAGTCTGCATTTAAGCAATACTGCGAGTCACAAGCAGTAAAATCGGGCGAACTGCTGCAGCCGTTGCGCTTGGCAGTAAGCGGTTTTGGCGTAGGTGCACCCATTTGGGAGATGATCGCTTTGATAGGTAGAGACTACATTGTACCGCGCATTCAGAAGGCAGTTACAAAAATTTCATTTCCAAAAGCCTAAACTTATCAGTAAATTCGCCAATTCACTACAATTGTAAATAATCGATAATGAAGGATATTAAACGGTTAAACTTAATCATGGGCTGGGTGGTGTTTGCCATTGCCTTAGTGGTTTACGCGCTCACGTTAGAGTCTAATGTAAGTTTATGGGACTGCGGAGAATTTGCCAGTGCTGCCTACAGACTTCAAGTGGTTCACCCTCCCGGGGCTCCCTTGTTCTTAATGGTAGGTCGGTTGTTCTCGTTACTTGCCGGCAGCGATGTTACTGCCGTTGGTTTTTGGATTAACATGCTCAGCGGTGCAGCCAGTGCCGGTTGCGTAATGTTTACATTTTGGATTACTACCCATTTTGCTGAAAGAATGGTTAGCGAAGACAACGAAAATCGTGCATTATTAATAATCGGTGCGGGTTTAGTAGCGGCTTTAACCAATACATTTATCGACAGTTTCTGGTTTAGTGCCGTGGAATCTGAGGTATATGCAATGAGTTCGTTCTTTACCTCTTTATCTTTCTGGGCTATTCTACGTTGGTGGAAACAGGCCGATGAAGTAGGTGCAGATCGTTGGATTGTATTTATTGGATTCTTAGTAGGATTGGCGTTGGGTACTCACATGTTGAACTTGCTGGTTATTCCGGCAATTTGCTTGGCGTATTACTTTAGAAAATATACCATAACTCGCAATGGTGTTATACTGGCATTGGGATCTTCGGCTTTGGCTTTAGGCTTTGTAATGAAGATTGTTTACCCCGGTATTCCTTGGTTGTTAGCGAGAATGGATCGTTTGTTTGTGAACGATTTCGGGATGAGTTTTTACAGCGGAACTTATTTCGCTTTGGTCTTGGTATTTGCGATTGCAGCCTACTTGTTATGGTATACCAGCAAAAAAGGCAAGGTGTTCTTAAATACGTTGGTTTTGGCTGCTACGTTCGTAGTGGTGGGTTATTCTTCCTATGCCATGGTGGTAATTCGTTCGTTGGCTAATCCTGCTATCGACATGAACAATCCGGAAGACCCGTACAAGTTTTATGGATATATAACTCGTGAACAGTACGGAGATCGACCGTTGGCATATGGTCCGTTTTTTAACGCTCCGGAAACAGGTTCGGAATCGAAAGGAAAGCGATACTTCAAGGGCAAAGACAAATACGAAGATGGAGGAGAGAATTTCGATTATACCTATCCAGACGAGTACATGACCCTTTTCCCTAGAATGGGTAAAAGCAATAAACCCAATGACGATCGTGGATTTAGAGAATTTGGTGGAATGGGTGAGGTTCAGAATCGAATTGATGAGTTGCAAAATGAGGGTCAGCGTAGAAAATTGTCGCCCGATGAGCAAGAGGAATTGCAGTATTTGAAGTACGAAAAACCATCTTTTGGAAACAATTTGACGTATTTCTTGAACTACCAGATTCGGTATATGTACTTGCGTTACTTCATGTGGAATTTCGTGGGTCGATTCAACGATCAACAGGCCAATATGGGTAATGAACGTTTTGATGGCAATTGGTATTCTGGTATTCCTTTTATTGATCATTTTATTGTTGGACCCAACGAGGGCATGCCTGAATATTACAAAAATCAAAAAGGTAAGAATACCTATTTCTTCTTGCCATTATTCCTTGGAATTTTGGGATTGATGACCCAAGCCAAGCGCAAGAAATTGGATTTTTGGTTGGTGATGACCTTGTTCTTATTTACTGGATTGTTGATTAACGTTTATATGAATCAGCCTCCCTACGAGCCCCGTGAACGGGATTACGCATTGGTAGGTTCGTTCCAAACGTTCTGTATTTGGGTTGGTTTGGGTGTTATCGCTTTGGCGGAGTTGTTACAAAAGAAATTGAAGAATAAATCGGCCTTGGTAGCTACGGCGGCCTCGGTTGTGTTGGTGCCCGTGAATATGGCTTACCAAAACTGGGATGATCACGATCGTTCTGGTAGATATATCGGTATCGATATGGCAAAAAACTTCTTGAATCAATTGGATTCTAATGCTGTATTATTCTGTAATGGGGATAACGATACCTATCCATTGTGGTATGCGCAAAACGTGGAAGGTATTCGTACGGATGTAAGAATCATCAACCAAAGTTTGTTGCCAACCGATTGGTATTCCAGTGTTTTGTTACATAAAGTATACGATTCCGAGGCGTTGCCTTTAACATTGGATAAGGAAGATTTACAAACGGGAAGTTTTGAAAATGGCATAGTGGTGCATGATTTGGGTACACACACGAGCGAAGAATTCCAAAATTATTGGAATGAATTGCGTGTGGATGAGTGCTTTAAATCGGAGCAAAGTTTATCGGATGTAATTGCTAGAATTCGCAAGGAACGCAGGGCTTCTGCTAACTCCGAGCGCCAGTATTTGCATGGAGATAAGGTGTTTATTCCCGTAGATAAGCAAGCGGTTATTAAAGCGGGATTGGTATCGGCTAAAGATGCGATTCAGGTGGAAGATACCATTCATTTAGACGTGGGAGGAAGGTATATTTCCAAAGGCGACTTATTGGTGATGGATTTGATTTCTCAGAATGCAAAAACGGGTTGGAAGCGTCCGATTTATTTCACCAGCGTGAGTGGGTTGGATTTCTACGACTTAAACAACTACCTGCAATTGGAAGGTTTGGTTTATAAGTTTGTACCAATTAATGGCGGACAAGCGGGTAGAGAGCCCTTGCGTATGGACGAAGAAAAGTTGTTCAACAATTTGGTGAAGAACTATCGCTACTACGGAATGAAGGAGAAGAAAAACTTCTTCTTGGATGAAAAGGCATCGTATGTTCCTAACGATTATATCAAGTGGGGATTGTACTATGCGAAGGCTTCATATGCCCACATCGACCAGTTTAAACGCGTTCAAGAGGCTGTGAATAAAGGAGAAATTAAAACTACTTCTACACGCGCTGAAGTATTGAAAATGGGCGCTAATATTGGCAGTCATGCTACAGTAGGCGATTACTTGACCTACGAGGCAGGTCAATTGGAAACCTATAAATCCAAAGGGGTAGAAGCATTGCGTAAGATGTTGGTTGAAATACCGGCTACGGTGATGCAAATGCGCAGAGACATGAAGGCCGAATATGCTATGGCATTCTTGGATTTGGGTGCGGAGAAAGATGCCAAGCAGATTTTGGATGATTGTGTGAAGGATTGTATTGAGTACGGTACGTATTTCCAGCGCTGGGATGATCAAATGTTTGGAATGCGCGAGGTTCAAATTTCTAGAGAGATTTTAGAACAAGCCATTCAGAAGTGTGAAGGAGCAGGAAAAGCGGATTGGGCAAAAGAGATTAAAACAAAAGCATCCGGAGTACTGTAACGGATTATAAATAATTAAATTTTAAAGAAGGTAGGTCCTTGGGCCTACCTTTTTTCGCACTATGGAGAAAATAAAAAAAGATACATTCGTATACGGGATAAAGCCAGTAATGGAGGCTTTAGAGGCGGGTAAGACCATTGATAAAGCGTGGTTAATGGAAGGGCATTTGCAGGGTCAATTATTGGAGGTGATGAAATTATTCAGGGCCAACAATGTGATATGGAAATCGGTACCCAATGAGCGGTTAAATCACTTGGTAAAAGGAAACCATCAGGGGGTAATTGTAGCGATTTCCGCGGTGGAATTTGCGAGTTTGGAAAATGTGATTGCCGATGCTTATGAGAAGGGGGAGGATCCCTTTATTTTGGTTTTAGACGGAGTAACAGATGTGCGAAATTTCGGTGCAATTGCCAGAACGGCAGCTTGTGCGGGTGTGCATGCAATTTTGGTTCCTGAAAAGGGATCGGCACCTCTGAGTTCGGATGCGGTTCGCACATCGGCCGGAGCATTGTTAAAAGTTCCCGTTTGTAGAACCCAATCGCTGTACCATTCAATCAAGCAATTGAAGAATTCCGGATTGAAAATTGTGGGTTCTACGGAGAAAACCACCGATAGTTTGTACGATACCGATTTAAGTGGACCGGTTGCAGTAATCATGGGATCGGAGGAGACGGGTTTGAGTGCAGATACTTGGAAGCAATGCGATGCGTTGGTAAAAATTCCGTTATCGCCCAAAGGGGTAGGTAGTTTGAATGTTTCTGTGGCAACGGGTTTGGTAACCTACGAAGTGTTGCGCACTCGGATTAGTCAAGAGTAATTGCATTGATTTTGGTTTAGGTAATATTGCTATTGGAAATACGGTTAAATCTTTAGAGTTAATAGATGTATTAATTATCCGATAAATGAGCACTGAGAATCAACCCATAGCTATGTTGGATCTGGTAGGACAGTATCGGCGATTACAGCCTGAAATCGATGCTGCCATGTCTTCGGTGTTGCAGGCAGGTGATTTTATTCAAGGTAAATCGGTTAAGCAATTTGAGGTGGAATTGGCCGATTATTTATCGGTAGACCATGTAATTTCTTGTGGTAACGGAACCGATGCCTTGCAACTTGCCTTTATGTCCTTGAAGTTACCCAAAGGAAGTGAGGTAATTATTCCTTCGTTTGCATATGCGGCATTGGCGGAGGTGATATTGTTGTTGGATTTAGTTCCGGTTTATGTTGAGGTAGATGCTCAGGATTATACCATGAAGGTGGAAGAAATTGAGCAACTTATAACGTCCAGGACCAAGGTAATCGCTCCGGTGCATTTATTTGGTAGATCGGCGAATATGGATGGGATCATGTCCATTGCCAATAAATACAATTTGCATGTAATTGAAGATGCGGCCCAAGCAATTGGTGCCTATTACCAAGGTGCAGAATATCAAGGGTTTGCCGGTACGATTGGTACCGTGGGGACTACTTCATTTTTCCCATCCAAGAATTTGGGATGTTTCGGGGATGGCGGAGCAGTGTTTTGTAAGAATGCGGTGTTGGCTAGAGAAATTAGGCAATTAGCTAATCATGGTCAGAGTACGAAGTATATTCACGATGTAGTTGGTATTAACTCTCGGTTGGACACGCTGCAAGCAGCGGTGTTAAGGGTTAAATTGAATTACTTAAACGAATTTAGTTTCAACCGAATTAAGATTGCTTTAAATTATTGTTCTCAGCTTCGGAAATTTGAAGATTGCGGACGGATACGGTTACCATTAACTGCAGAGGAATGCGTGGGTTTTTCGAATTTACTGAGGGTGGATGGCTCAGGCAGGAAGTCAAATCAAGGAGAAACAGTGCAAGGTTCTACCGTGACATTGAGCGGGCATGTTTTCCATCAATTTACCTTGCAAGTAATTGCATACGAAAAAAGAGATGCTCTTCGTCAATTTCTATTGGACCGAGGTATCTCAACCATGGTATATTATCCATTACCTTTGCACCGCCAAAAAGCGTATTATCAGGAAGTGGCTGTACCGGAGTCAGAAAGATTGTGTAAATCGGTATTGAGTATTCCCATTTGTCCGGAGTTAAGCGAAGAAAGGCAACAAAGAATTATCACAAGCATCGAAGAATTTTTTAATTCCCATTAGAACGAAAATATCCCCAGCATGAAAATAGCAGTTGTAGGTACCGGTTATGTAGGTTTGGTAAGCGGAACATGTTTCGCAGAGACAGGAAATGATGTGATTTGCGTAGATATCGATCAACGAAAAGTTGATATGTTATCTTCGGGTCAGATTACCATTTTCGAACCGGGTTTAGAGATATTATTTAAGCGCAATTTGAAAGAGGGTAGACTAACGTTTACCAATAATTTGGAAGAGGCGATCAAAGACAGTTTGGTCATCTTTTTGGCGTTGCCCACTCCTCCGGGTGAAGGCGGAGCAGCTGATTTGAAGTACGTCTTGGGTGTAGCGGATCATTTGGGTAAAATCATGACCGATTACAAGGTAATTGTTGACAAGAGTACTGTGCCTGTAGGAACTGCGGATAAGGTTCATGCGGCGATTGCGGCGAATTATAAGGGTGAGTTTGATGTGGTGAGTAATCCCGAGTTTTTGCGGGAAGGCGTTGCTGTGGATGATTTCATGAAGCCAGACCGTGTGGTGATTGGAGCCTCTTCGGCGCGTGCCTTTGAAGTGATGGACGAATTATACGCGCCCTACGTAAGACAAGGAAATCCTGTGATGCACATGGACACGCGGAGTGCGGAACTTACCAAATATGCCGCGAACAGCTTCCTAGCTACCAAGATTTCATTCATGAACGAAATTGCTCGTTTGTGCGAATTGTTGGGTGCAGATGTGGACATGGTTCGCAAAGGCGTGGGTTCTGACGATAGAATTGGCAAACGCTTTTTATTCCCTGGAATCGGTTACGGTGGAAGTTGTTTCCCCAAAGATGTTCAAGCGTTGGTACACAGTGCTTCTGAGGTGAATTACGATTTCAAGATATTGAAGGCAGTAGAAGCGGTGAACTATGATCAGAAAAAGATCATGATGCCAAAAATTGATGCTCGTTTTCCTTCAGTAGCCGGTAAGACGGTGGCGATGTGGGGATTAGCATTTAAGCCCAATACGGATGATATTCGTGAAGCACCGGCATTGGAGTTGATAGACGAATTATTAAAACGCGGAGCCAAAGTACGTGCTTTTGATCCAGAAGCAATGCCCAATGTTCAGCGGTTGTTAGGGGATAAAATTGTTTTTGCGGATTCGATGTACCATGCTTTGGAAGGCTCGGATTTCTTAATTGTAGCTACCGAATGGCCCGAATTCAGAACTCCAGATTTCGGCAAAATAGAAACATTGTTGTCAGAAAAGGTTATTTTCGACGGCAGGAATGTATTTGATTTAGAGACCATGGAGAAAAAGGGATTTGAATACTACAGCATCGGCCGAAAAGATATTAAATAATGAAAAAAGAACGCGTATTAATTACCGGAGCAGCCGGTTTTTTAGGAAGTCATCTTAGTGAGCGATTTATAAAGGAAGGTTTTCATGTAATTGGCATGGATAATCTTATTACCGGTGATTTGCGTAATATCGAACACCTATTTGGAAAAGAAGATTTTGAATTTCACCACCACGATGTAAGCAAGTTTGTGCACGTACCGGGTGAATTAAAGTATATTTTGCACTTTGCATCGCCTGCGAGCCCTATCGATTATTTGAAGATTCCTATTCAGACATTAAAGGTAGGATCATTAGGAACCCATAATTTATTGGGTTTGGCGATGGCAAAAAAGGCAAGAATCTTGGTTGCCAGCACTTCGGAAGTATATGGCGATCCAACGGTTCACCCGCAAACCGAAGACTATTGGGGAAATGTAAATCCAGTAGGTCCGCGTGGTGTTTACGATGAAGCGAAGCGGTTTCAGGAAGCCATGACCATGGCCTATCACACATACCACGGTTTGGAAACGAGAATTGTTCGAATTTTTAACACCTATGGTCCTCGCATGCGATTGAATGATGGTAGAGTATTACCTGCATTTATGGGTCAGGCGTTGCGCGGTGAAGATCTAACCGTATTTGGTGATGGATCTCAAACCCGTAGTTTCTGTTTTGTGGATGATTTGGTAGAAGGCATTTACCGTTTGTTATTGAGCGATTGCCCCGATCCAGTAAACATTGGAAATCCCAATGAGATCACCATTGGTCAATTTGCGGAAGAGATTATCAAACTTACTGGTACCGATCAAAAAGTAATTTATAAGCCATTGCCAACAGACGATCCAAAGCAACGTCAACCTAACATCGATAAAGCAAGAGCCGTCTTAGGTTGGGAGCCAAAGGTTGACCGCAGCGAGGGACTTCGCATTACTTGGGAATACTTTAAATCTTTACCTACGGATAGATTGTACGAAGAAGCGCACCACCGCGATTTCGTGAAGTAGATTAATTCAATATACATCAACAACTGATTTATTTGGTAACAAAATGGTATTCGTTACCAATCCATAATTTCTTCTATTAATTTTTTAGAGAAATTTCAATTTGGATTCATGAAATTGACGTAGATTATTTTGTCTACTAAAATCTACTTTTTTCTACTATTTATTCAATGAAACGTGTGATTTTATCAATAAATTCTAAAAAGTAGAATAATCAAATTTAATTTCGGTTTTAGATTCTTTTATTGATGAAAAAAATCATTTTATCCCTGTTTGTATTTTCCCTTATTGTGGCGGCAAACGCTCAAAATATTACAAAGATTCATGTTGCTGGAACGGCAGAAAATATATCAACTTCAAGTCCAACAATTTCAGCTGCGCAGACATGGGCCAAGATGATTACAAATCCGGTATCGCCTATTTCAAAGGACGTTGAAATACATTATTCAGGTCTTGCATCAGGCGATTCTATTGTAATCTGGTCTGATGTTGCTGGAGTTCAAGGTAAGAATAGTTCTATTTCTTCTTCTTGGTTCACGATTTCAAGGAAGCCAACTTTACCTTCCACCTGGTCTAATGGTCAAGGTACCTATGGATTTAGAGTTTCTAATGCTGCGGATTCTTTGGTTTTTCAATTTAGGTTTACTTCAATTCCCACTTCTGCAGTAAATATTTATGTAGGTGTAAAAAGAAGTGGTTCAACTACGTTATTGAGTAATCGACCCACAATTAATTTCTCTTCTTCATCGGTTTTTGCGGCTATTAGAAGGTCATACAAGTGGACAGGAGCAACGGATTCTGTTTGGCAAACAGCGAGTAATTGGGAACCTCAACGGAGTTCAATTCATGATTCGGATTATTTGATTTTTGATAATACGAATAGAAAATTAGTAAATGTACCATATAATGGCGGTCAATTTTCCGAAACAATTTCTAAATTGTTGTTTACACCCTTTAGCGATATAAGATTTTCAAATTATACGAAAACAAATGGTTCTTTGGCAAAATCAACGTTGAAAGTTAGTAGTTTATATTCTGAAGGTTTTTATGCTAGTGAAGCAAGAGTAGGATTTAGTGGAACAGATACACTTGAAATTGAATTACAAGCATCTGCTACCAATAATTTATGGGGTACTACTTTTTATACTAATAATGAATTTGGAAAGGGTGGAGCATTGCAATTAAGCACAAAGAACTCTGGCACACCAACGTTATATTTTATGGGCAGTAAATTATTGCCTGTATCGGATGTGAATATAGTTTTAGGGGATGGTAGTAGTCAAGATATATACATTACCACTTCTGAATTAGGTTCATCAGGTGAAATTGTTGTCAGGGAAAATGCTACGTTGAATTTAGATGGCGAGATGGGTACGACCATGACATTAAATGGTAGATTAAGTATTTATGGATTTTTAAACAAGTATTTTCCATTTACCTATACTTTAAATTCAAATTCGCCTAGTAGTAGTACAGCAGCAGCTTGGAATGCTTGGGTGCCTTATTTGCAATTTAGGAATAACGGGACAGGTAGAGGAATGATTAAGTCTTATCCAACAGTCAATGGCGGAGTATTATGGGAAATGTATAACAGTGGTAATAGAGCGTGGCGTACGGTTGGTTTTCCGATGAAGAATTCCGTAAATATTTCTCAGATTACGGACGATATTGTAATTAGTGGAACTAATAGTGGCGATAATAGAGATTCATTCTTTTCTTTTAATACATCGTGTTCGTATTGTGCACCATCTATCAAATATTGGGATGAAAGCACCAGTGCATGGGCGGATTATACTTCGGGGAACACCCCCAATAAAATACCTGTAGGTCAAGGCATCTTGTTGTTTTTCCGCGGGATGGGGACTCAAGGATTGGGGAATAACTTAGCTTCAGCTACGGCGGGATCTATGGATTTTAAAGGTCAAATTCATTCTGGAAGTAAGACGGTTAATTTGTCTTATAGTGGTTCTGGTTCTTTAAAGGGGTATAATTTGATAGCCAATCCCTATCCGGCCAATGTTGATTTTAATCTGATAACACGGAGCAATGTTGCCAATAAGTATTTAGTGTATGAACCGAAGCAGCGGATGTACAATGTGTATGATAAATCCAGTGGAAGTGTGGTATTAACGGGTTCAACTGCTTTTGAGGCATCCACAACCGCTCAATCCAGTATCATAGAAATGGGGGCATCGGTATTTATGATCGCTACCGCATCCAGTCCAAGTGTAACTTTTGATGAGGCAGATAGAGTGTATACCCAGCCCAACGTATCGGCTTTTCGAATGACTAATAATGTACCATGCAATCAGTTGAAAATAAAGTTAACGTACGAAAATGAATCGGCCAGCCCGTTGATGGACAAATGTTTGTTGGAATGGAATCAATCAGCTAACGGGGCCAAGGAGGGTGTGGATGCCATGGATATGAACAAGTTGTATGCAGGGTATTTGGGTGTTGGAACGATAAGTGCGGATAAAGAATGGTTGGGAATTGATAGAAGGGAAGATGTTGTTGCAAATGCGATCACAGTACCATTAAAAATAAAAACGTTGGATACCTTTGGTTACAAGTTTACTTTCAACACTTGCGATCAACAGGATTTATACTCGGTTGAATTATTGGATGCGGTGACAGAAACTAAAACCAAAGTTAGCAACGAAAGTACGTATTTGTTTAAGCGTAAGAGCAACGACTTACAGGTGGAGGACAATCGTTTTTCGTTGGTAATAACCCCAACGGAGCAGGCGGGATTAAAAGAGAAGAGCACTCGTTTAACGGAAGTAGTACGCTTGCAGCCGGTACCGGTTAAAGTGGGCGAAGACATGCAAATTTCGGTAGGTGAGGGCAATGATATTTTAGGAGTAGCCTTGTTGGATATGCAAGGTAGGTTGTTGAAAGAGGTACTGGTAGGTCAGAAAAACCAAGTTGACTTCACACTACCATCGGAACTTACAGTGGGCAATTACCTATTGAAAGTAAAACATCGTAACGGGGAGGAATCCAAGTTACTTCCGATAATAAAATAATTATTGCTGGTAGCAGTTAATTTAGCTTATTCGCAAGTTGGCCGCAAGCAGCATCGATATCCTTGCCGCGGGATCTGCGAACATTTACAATTAATTTGCGAGCTTCCAAACCGCGAGCAAATGCGTCCAGTCTTCCGGTTGGTTGGAAATCGGCCAGCGAAATAGGATTGTATTCAATAAGATTGATTTTTGATGGGAATTTTCTAGCAAAATTGGCCAGATCTATTTCTTCCTGAACACCGTCATTCACTCCTTCAATTACTGTGTATTCTAGGGTTGGTCGCACCCCGGTTTTTTCGTACCAATAGCTTAGTGACTCAGCCAACATTTCCAAGGTATTGGATTCGTTGATAGGCATGATAGCCGAACGTTTTGCGTTGTTGGCCGCATGTAAACTCAGTGCTAAATGGGTTCTGCAACCGTCATCGGCTAATTTTTGAATCATTTTAGCAATTCCGGCGGTTGAGATTGTAATGCGGGAGGGACTCATTGCCCAACCGTCTGGGCTGGTTAACAAGTGAACGCTGCGCATCACCGCTGCGTAATTTAGCAATGGTTCACCCATACCCATGTAAACGATGTTATCTAAGCGTTTTCCGTAGTTTTCTTCCGCTAAATTATTGATTAATCGAACCTGATCTACGATTTCGGCAGCCGTTAAATTGCGCTCTCTCTTCAAATATCCCGTAGCACAAAATTTGCAATCCAAGGAGCAACCCACTTGAGAACTAACGCAGGCTGTAGTGCGCGAGGATGTGGGAATTAATACCCCTTCAATTTTAAAGCCATCGTGCAATTGGAAAGCAATTTTTATGGTTCCATCCGAAGATTTTTGTGCGGTATGAACTGTGGTGACTGTGAACGTGAAATTCTCTTTGAGTTTGTCGCGCAGTGATTTCGACAAATTGGTCATTGCGTCAAAATCCGTAGCGCCTTTCTGCCACAACCACTGGTAGATTTGTTTGGCACGAAACGAGGGCTCCCCCCATTCTTTGAGTGCATCGGTTATCTGGGTAAGGTCTAAATCCCGAATGTCTTTCATAGAATAATGGCTCGTGGGTTAGGGTCTCAATTAAAGAAATCTGGGGAAAGGAAAATAATATGAGGTTATTTTTTTCTAAAGAATAAACTGATAGGAATACCGGAAAATGGGAACGATTCTCTCAATTTATTTTCAAGAAATCTAGAATAACTATCGGCTACGTATTGGGGTAAATTACAGAATAAGGCGAAAGCAATTCTTTTGGACGGTAATTGCGTTACAAATTTGATTCGCACAAACTTACCTTTTTTACTTGGGGGAGGATAGGCTTCAATAATCGGCAATAAGAAATCGTTTAACTTGTGGGTAGGAATTCTATAGGTTAGATTTTCGTACACCTGCATAATGGTTTCCATTGCTTGGAAAATACGTTGTTTGTTCAATGCCGAAATGTACAAAATAGGAACATCCACAAATGGGGATATAGTATCCTTAATCACTTTGGAGTATTCGATGTGGGTATTGGTGTCTTTTTCTACCAAATCCCATTTATTCACTAGGATGATGATTCCCTTACCCTGTCTTTGTGCCATCCAGAATAAGTTCAGATCTTGCGACTCAAGACCTTGTGTGGCGTCAACAACAAGCACTACAATATCGGCATTTTCTAAAGCCCGTAAGCTGCGCATTACGGAATAAAATTCGATGTTTTCGTGAACCTTGCTCTTCTTTCGTATTCCGGCAGTATCGATAAGCACGAATTCTTTTCCAAAGGCATTGTAATGGGTATCGATGCTGTCTCGAGTGGTTCCGGCAATTTCGGTAACAATGTTTCTATCTTTACCCAGCAGTGCATTAATCAGTGAACTTTTACCCACATTGGGTCTACCAACTATAGCGATTCTGGGCAGATCGGCGAGTGTATTTTCTTCTGAATTAGGCGCTTCTTCTTTTAAAAATTCTACTACCTCGTCCAACAATTCCCCGGTACCTCCGCCATTGGTGGCAGAAATTTCATGGTAATGATCAAATCCTAACGAGTAAAATACCGATGTTTCCATCCGAAGTCTGTCGTTGTCTACCTTGTTAACACAAAGCACAACCGGTTTCTTACTTCTACGGAGAATTTGAGCAAACTCTTCGTCCATGGGATTAACATCCGTCTGCACATCCACCATAAAGATTAAAACCGACGCTTCTTGTATGGCGATATGCACTTGTTCCCGGATAGCCGATTCAAAAACGTCCGAACTTTCAGGAACAAAACCACCGGTATCGATTACCGTAAAGTCGATTCCATTCCAATCAGACATCCCATAATGTCTATCTCGGGTTACCCCGCTGTAGTCATCCACAATGGCTTTAAATTCCCCGGTTAAACGATTAAACAAGGTACTTTTACCCACATTAGGCCTACCCACGATGGCAACAATTCTACTCATAACAAATTTGAACTTGCAAAGATACGGCTATACGGGCAGATTTAGTGGGGTTAAACGAATATAAACGATTAGAAACGGGTATAAACGACTAATTTCAACGGGTATTAGCGATTTTGTAGTAAGTTTGAAATATGGAATTAGCACTCATTGCGGCGGTAGGGAAAAATCGTGAATTAGGAGCGGGCAACGAATTGCTGTGGCATTTACCCAAAGATTTTTCGTGGTTTATCAGACAAACCAAAAATAAGCCCGTAATCATGGGTAGAAAAACCATGGAAAGCTTAGGAAAACCGTTGAAAAACCGGTTAAATATTGTATTAACCCGATCTTCTGAAGTGATGGATGGTTTTGTTAAGACAAATTCTTGGGAGGAGGCATTGGAAGTAGCAAATACATGGATTCAGAATCGAGAAAAGCTAGAAATTACTGGTGCTGCCGATGGGTATTCAGTAATCTCTGAAGAGATCATGATTATTGGAGGCGGTGAGATCTATAATCAAGCTATTGAGAGAGTTGACAGGATGTATATTACTGAAGTAGATGCAGAATTTCCGAATGCGGACACGTACTTCCCCGCAATCTCAAATTCATGGAAGCCGGTTTATTCTGAAGCAGTAATGGCCGATGAAAAACATGCCCACGATTTTCGATTTGTAGTCTATGAACGTGGTTCTGACTTTTAGATGCTACCTTTGTTGTTGAAACAAAATTCTATAGAATGAAAGTCGCAGTATTTGCCAAATCAGTTCGAGACCCCAAACACCAAGAGGGTTTTGAGCGTCTATTGATGGTATTGCGAGATCGTGGGCATGAGATTTTTGTGCCACCGGTGTTGGAAGATCATTTGCGAATCACCATTTCAAGCGATATAAAAATTCAGGTATTCGATTTTTTTGATAAGAACCGAGAGGTTGTGGATGTAATGATTTGTGTAGGCGGAGATGGAACCATCTTGGATACGTTGCATTTGATTAGAGATTCCAATATTCCTGTATTGGCCCTAAATACCGGTCGATTGGGATTTTTGGCCGATGTTCAGGTGGATTTATTGGAGTCGGCCATCGAGGATATTGAGAAGGGAAACTTTACCTTGGAATCCCGCAGTTTATTGCATTTGGAGTCGTCTATTTCTATGTTCGATTACAATTTTGCATTGAACGATTTTGTTATTCACAAAAAAGAGACCTCCAGCATGATTGTGGTACATGCCTATCTGAATGGCGAGTTTTTGAATAGTTATTGGAGTGATGGATTGATTATTTCAACGCCAACGGGAAGTACGGGATACTCGTTGAGTTGTGGCGGGCCGATAATTTTCCCTAAGAGCGATAGTTTTGTTATTACCCCTATTGCTCCTCACAACTTAAATGTAAGGCCGGTGGTAGTGCCGGACGATGTGGTTATTAGCTTTGAAATTGAAGGACGAGCCAGCAGCTATTTGGCCAGCATGGATGCTCGATCGCATTCAATTTCAGGAGAAGTGAATATGGCAGTTCGCAAGGCGGATCACAAGTTGCAGTTGATGCGCTTGTCGAATATTCATTTTTTAGATACGCTTAGAAGTAAATTGCATTGGGGTTTTGATCGCCGAAATTGATGCTAAAAAAGCAACTAATTGGAATTCTTTTTTTGGGATTTTTTCTAAATATTGGTATTTCCCAAGTGCCTAAAGTTGGCAGTGATACCACCTTGGATATCGCCAATTGGAACATCGAATGGTTTGGCGATAGTTTGAATGGACCAAGCAATGAAAACACGCAATTGACCAATGCCGTTAACGTTATAAAATCCATGGATATGGATATCTGGGGACTGTGTGAAATCAGCAATTCGGGGTATTGGCAAAAACTGCAAAATGAATTGGGGGATTACAGTGCGGTGATAACCAATTATGCGCAGACGCAAAAAACAGCGTTGTTGTATCGAAAATCGCAGTTTAAACTGATTTATAGTAAGTCGATATTACTTGCCTACGAATTTGAATTTGCTTCTGGGAGGTTCCCGTTGGAGGTGGCGTTGGAATGGGACAGAAATGGACAAAAAGACACCTTGTATTGTTGGGTGATTCATTTAAAAGCGAACACTGGATCCACAACGGAAAAACAAAGTGCGTATAATCGAAGGCAATTGGCCGCGGAGGCATTAAAAAAGTATATTGATGCTAGAAAAAGTTGGAAGGGCGTGGTATTGGGCGATTGGAATGATGATTTGGATATCAGTATTTTTTCATCTAAAGAAACACCGTTTTTAGGTTGGCGAAACGATACGAATTATATTTTCCCCAGTTATCGGCTATCTCAAGCAAAAGTTAAAAGCACTGCGAGTTATTCCGATATGATTGATCACCAATGTTTAACGCCTAGGTTAAAATGGCATTGGAACAGAAAAAGTAGCGGCGTGATGAATGGAGACGCTTACATCGGGAGTTATCGATTTAATACCAGCGATCACTATCCCGTTTGGTCTGTGCTTTCCTATAATTCTACAGAACCTAAACCAGGGTTTGGAGAGGTGGTAGAGTATGGAGATGTATCTTCCGGGAATTGGTATGTTTTTGGCGGGAGAGTCTATTGCACCGAAGCGGAGAGATTGGTCGCAACGTTGAGACATAACGTGGTAGAATTGGTTGATATTCGAGGTAAAAAGTTGGGGGATTTCGCCCACGGAGATTACTTGAATTTGCCTTCTGGAAACTATCTACTCAAGTGGGAAAAAGACGGTATCTGGTATTGCAAACAGGTATTTTTATAAGGGATTTGTGTAGGTTTTCTTAGAAAGTGTTAGTTTTACACTTTCGGTTATGAACAGGGTATTAATTTTCGTTCTCGGGTGGGCTATTTCAGTGAATATTCTCGCACAAGAGTCTAATTCGGACAAACAAAAGACGATTTCCTCCTCAATTCAAGAAAATAATAATTTCGTTGAAGTGGGATATTCATGGCAGGTAAATAGTTTGATTACGTTACAACCGGATTCTACTTGGGTTTGGGTGACGGATTTTGTCCCCAATATGAGTCGTTTGGATAGTATTACATGCAGTTCTGGATTGGTTATTGACATTAAAAATAGGGCTTGGGGAGTTTCGAATGGATATTGGGTTACTGGCATCGGATCTCGTTCATGGTATAATAAGTATGTGAGCAAAACCGAATCTTTCGGCAGCATTGATTCCGCTTTAGTTAGAGCAGTTTCGGGGAATCCAAATACCTTGCAATGGTTACGATTTTGGCAGCAGGGCAAGTATACGATGGTGCCTGTGAGGATATCCGAAAAAGTGCAACGGAGGTTTGTTTATATGGGGGATAGAACGCAAAAGGTACAAGTAAAAGGATCGTTCACAGCATGGAGGGCGATGGATTTGACGTATGGTACAGAGGATGTAAAATACACATCGGAAAATGGAAGCATGAAGAATCTCGGACTTCCCGTTTGGAAAACTTCGTTGTGGGTGGGACCCGGCACCCATCAGTATGTATTTATTGTAAACGGCAAGGAAATTAGAGATCCGTTAAATCCGGATTCCATCTCCAACGGAATGGGAGGATTTAATTCGGTTTTCACCCATACAACGCGAGCGTATTTTGCATATCCTGAATCGATTAAACAAGGAAAAACAGGGGAGAGCGGTAGTGGTGGTTGGACGGTTTACCCTCCTTTGAGTGCTTTGGATAAAGCAATGTCTGGAGTGGAGAATGCTGTATCAGCGGCTTCTGGATCGGAGGTTTCTGCTGCTGAGGCTTCAAAAAATACTGAAAAATCGAATAAAAAATCGAAAAGAAAGTCGAAGGGGTTGAAACGGACGAATGAAGTTTCAAGTTCTGTTGTGGCGAAAAATAACGTGGGAAATACGGTTATCGAGGTGGCTGTGGAGGCTCCTTATCGATTGCCAATAGAAGGTACTTCCGCAAAGTTGGGTACTGAATTTAGCTGCGGTGATGTTTCGTTTCGAATACTGGTCCTGTGGAATAATATTGAATTGGAGAACGTTGCAGTAACGGAAACCGAAGACGGAGGTAAATGGATCATTTCCATTCCGATTGATCCAAAGTTGGCGGGTAGATTTTGGGACAGTAGTCTGATAACGGGAGTTGAACAATCGTACATCCGTGTATGGGTTGGCAGCAATAAGGGAATGAGTAACGATGTTTTGATTCCTATGCAAAATGGGTTTCCGGTGATGAAATCTTCCGATTTAATTGCGGAAGACCCACACCGAAAGATCATCTACAACCCCATGATTGATCGTTTTGTGAATGGTAATTTGGGCAATGATAAACCTTTGTTGCGTTCCGATGTAGATTATAAGGTGGATTTTTATGGTGGCGACGTTGCAGGGATTACCAAAAAAATAGAAGAAGGATATTTTAATTTGTTGGGAATTAATACGTTGTGGATTAGCCCGGTGGTGAAGAATCCGGCGGGACCTTACGGACAATGGAAGAATCCGGCCACCAAATTTTCGGGGTATCATGGATATTGGCCGGTGTCGTTGCGCCAGACGGATGAACGGTTTTGCACACCGGATGAATTAAAGAAGTTTATTCGAGTGGCACATGCGCACGGGATTTCGGTATTGTTGGATTATGTTGCCCACCATATACACGAGGAGCATCCTTTGTACAAGCAGCGTCCCGATTGGTTTACCCCATTGATATTGCCCGATGGAAGTAAGAATACGGAGCGTTGGGACGATTACCGATTAACCACGTGGTTTGATGATTTCATGCCAACCTTCAATTACTTCAAGCCGGAGGTGGTGGATGCTTTAACGGATTCCGCTTTGTGGTGGTTTAAGGAGTTTGATGTGGATGGATTTCGGCACGATGCAACCAAGCATATTCCGGATGCGTTTTGGCGAACATTAAGTTATAAAGTAAAGCGAGATGTTCAATATCCCGCATTTAGTAAGGGTAAATCGAGGAGTTTGTACCAAATTGGTGAGACGTATGGCAGTGCAGAATTAATTGGTAGTTATTTGGGTAGTGGATTGTTGGATGCACAATTCGATTTTAATATGTACGATGCGGTGGTTGGAGCCTTTAAGGGGAATGGCGGAATGAATCAATTGGCCAATACCTTGCAAGATTCTCGGAAGTGGTACGGCTCCCATCATACCATGGGCAATATTTCTGGAAACCAAGACAAACCCAGGATAATTTCCATTTTGGATGGATCGATTAAAGAAGGAGAGGATAGCAAACAAGCGGGTTGGGATAGAAGTATTAAAGTTTCAGATCCAGGGGTGTATGATCGATTATCAACCTTATTTGCTTATAATTTTTCAATTCCTGGAATTCCGGTGATTTATTATGGCGATGAACTTGGTATGCCGGGAGCCAACGATCCCGATTCGCGGAGGATGATGCGGTTTTCTTCCGGGTATCAAGGCATTTTGGGTGATATGAGTACAGCAGAATTGTTGTTGCGACAAGAAGTTGGTGAGTTGGCAAAGTTTCGCAGTGAAAGCATGGCCTTGTTATACGGAGAATTAGAAACGTCAAGTTTGGGTGATTCTGTATTGGTGATTCGGAGGCGGTATTTTGGAGAATCGGTGTGGACGATAATCAATAACAGTAATTCATCGATTGAATTGAAAATCAACACCCAAACTGGGCTGGCCGAAATCACATCTGTATCCGCTGCAACCTCCACAGCCGATAGCAAGAAGGACAGTGTAAAAGTAAATATATATCAGGCAACCTCGAGGTTCGGTAACATAGCTGCTTTCCGCGGTGGTATAATTAAAACGGGTGTGAATGAACCAACAGCGGTGGTGCGAGTGCCCAAGAAAAAATACGAGATACTCAGTCTAAGCGCGCTCTAGTTCAAAAACGGAGATTTCGGGGTAGATACCCATTCGGCCGGGGTAACCCAAATAACCGAACCCTCGGTTTACATACAGTTGTTGATTGCCTTCGCGGTATAAATCAATCCACTCCTTGTAAACCATTTTCACGGGACTCCAACGATAAAACTTGGTATCAATTCCAAATTGCATACCGTGAGTATGACCCGCAAACGTGCAGTCTATATCGGGGAAACTCTTGATTACCTGTTTTTTCCAGTGCGATGGATCGTGGCTTAACAACAGTTTTACAGAATCTTGAGGAACTCCCTTGTAGGCCTTAGCTAAATCGCCGTACTTTGGAAATCGAGCTTTATCGCTCCAGTTTTGGATACCGATGACACTCAATTTGGCACCGCCAATTTCAATAACGCGGTGTTCGTCCATGAGTATATCCCAACCCATTTGTTTATGGTATCCTATTAAATCTTGTAGGTTTTGTTTTTTTGCTTCAGCCGATGGCCATACAACGTAATCGCCGTAATCGTGATTCCCCAAGGTAGAAAACACACCCAACGGTGCACTGATTTTTGAAAAAACATCCAACCACGGAACTAATTCGCTGGAACGATCGTTTACAATATCGCCAGTAAAGAAAACCAAATCCGGTTTTTGATCGTTGATCATTTGAACCCCACGTTCCACCGCTTCTCTATCCCAGAAGCTGCCCGAATGGATGTCGGAAATTTGAACAATTCTTAACCCTTTCAGAGCGTCTGGCAGGTTGTTGATTTTTAATTTAACCCGGTGAACCGTATAGTTGTGGGCCCCTTTGAAGATACCCCAAATGGATGTCCCCAAAAAGGCCACCCCAATGCCCAAACCGGTGAATTTTAAGAAGTTTAATCTAGACATTTCCCAAGGTCTACTGGGGGTACTTTCTACTTCGGTAAAGAAATAGGCATACAACCATCGGAATAAGCGGATTACATCATCGATAAGCAAGAAAACCACCCAAAATAATTTCGCTATGGTTATGGCGAATACGATTCCTGAGATGGGTTTAATAATCCAAGCGGGAAGTTCAATAATTCCAGATCGATAGATGAGGAAAAACAGAAACATGAATGCCGTAAAACCCCAATAGGTGTACTTAACAATGCTCTTAGTTCTGGGTTGCCAACCACCGGACAACGACAAAATGGCACTCCAAACATAGAAATCAATGGCTAGGAAAAAGGTAGTGAAAAATAGGAATGCGATGATTTGGTCTTTGAACATGGGTGTAGATGCGAGAATAGAGGTACAAATTTACAGCAACTAACAAGTCAATAGGTTAATTGTTCGATAAATAGCGAGTTTTACCGACGCGAATTCGTATAATTGAGGTTGTAAAAAAATTATCAAACGTGATGAAGCGAATTAATCCTATTTTGTTGGTACTATTGTGTTCAATTTCAGCTTTTTCAGGCGAAATTTCAGCTAATTCTGGAAAGCAACTGAGCGTAATTAGTCCTCCGGACTCAGCGGTGGTGGTGGGAATGTCGTGGAACGAATTAGCCAATCGTTCAATGGTTTCTATTTCCAAGCGCAATTTAGGACCGGGTACCATGAGTGGCAGGGTTACGGCCATAGCGGTTCCGAGGAAATCGCCGTATCAGCAGTTGAATCGGAATACAATTTATGCAGGTACAGCAAGTGGTGGTATCTGGAAATCGTCCAATGGTGGAATTTCTTGGGATCCGATATTTGATGATATGGACGTTCAATCCATCGGTGCTTTGGCGGTAGATCCTAACAATGCCAGTGTGGTTTGGGCAGGCACGGGGGAAGGTAATCCTAGAAATTCTCATAACAGCGGCAAGGGTATTTACAAGAGTTTGGATGGGGGTAAAACCTGGTTGTGTATGGGATTGGAAGAAACCCGCACGATTCACAGAATTATTGTAAATCCACAGAATTCTAACCAAATTTACGTAGCGGCGATGGGTTCGGTGTGGGGAGCGGATAATGCCAATACGTTACCAAAGCAAAAACGAGGAGTATATCGGTCCGATGACGGTGGAAAGACTTGGAAGGTAATTTTGTATGTAAACGAAACAACGGGATGCGGTGAATTGGTTATCGATCCACAAAATCCCAATAAAATATATGCTGCCATGTATGATTATTTGCGTCAGCCGTGGACGTTCAGAAGTGGCGGGCCTGGCAGTGGATTGTATATCACGCATAACGGAGGCGAGACTTGGAAGCGTGTTTCTGAGAAAGACGGATTTCCTAAAGGCGAGTTAGGTAGAATTGGAGTTACCGTAACTGCTTCGCAGCCTAATCGGGTATATGCTATTGTGGAGGCCAAGGAGTCTGGATTTTATCGCAGCAATGACGGTGGTTTAACGTGGCAAAAGGTGAGTACCGATGCCAATGCGGGGAACAGACCGTTTTATTATCACGAAATTTATGCAGACCCCTACAACGAAAACCGAGTGTATTCAATTTGGAGTCAGATTTCAAAATCCGAAGACGCAGGAAAATCTTGGAGTATATTAGCGAATTGGGGAGCGATTCACCCGGATCATCACGCGTTTTTAATTCATCCGGATGACCCAACGTATATTATCAATGGCAATGATGGCGGATTGAATATTTCTTACGATGGTGGGTATTCTTGGCGATTTGCGGAGAACATACCGGTGGGGCAGTTTTATCATATCGATGTAGATAACGAAATACCCTATAATATTTATGGGGGTTTGCAAGATAATGGTAGTTGGGTAGGTCCAGGTTATCATTGGAAAGGTGGAGGAATTACCAATTGGGAGTGGCAGGAAGTATTGTTTGGCGATGGCTTTGACGTGGCCCCAGTTCCTGGAAAACCTGGGGAAGGGTATGCTATGTGGCAAGGAGGAAATGTGTCGAGGTTCAACACCAAAACCCATGAAAACACCCCCATTAAGCCGGTACATCCAGACGGGATAAATCTTCGTTTTAACTGGAACGCGGCGATGTTGGTTGATCCAAATAATCCCAAAGGACTGTATTTCGGGAGTCAATATTTGCATTATAGTTCGGATCAAGGAAATAGTTGGAAGATTTTATCGGGCGATTTAACTACCAATAATCCGGCGAAATTGCAACAGGCAAAAAGTGGTGGATTAACGGTGGATGCAACCGGGGCGGAGGCACATTGTACTATACTTTCTATTGGGGCTGCGGCAAATGATAATGGGGTGATTTGGGTTGGAACAGACGATGGGAATATTCAATTAACACGCGATGGAGGTAAGTCGTGGACCAATGTTGCGTTGAATATTAAGGGATTACCGGTTGCTGCTTGGGTGCCCTATCTATGGGTAAACCCCAATGCCAAGGGTGAATGTTGGGTAGTTGTAAATAATTACCGACAAAATGATTGGGGTACGTATGTGTACAAAACGGTGGATTACGGTAAGACTTGGAAATGGATGACAAACAACAATGAAGAATTATCCAATGGTAAATCCAAGGTGTATACAATGGGTAATGTAAGAAACGAGGCCAGTGAGAATTCTCAGGGTATGGGATATGCTTGGTGTGTGTTGCCTGCTAAAAATAATTTAGTATTTATGGGTACAGACAGGGGGTTGTTTGTGAGTTTTAATGGAGGAAATAGTTGGAGGAAGTTTAAAGGATTTCCTTCGGTTCCAGTTTCCGATTTAAAGATACAATCCAGAGAAAATGACTTGATTGTGGGTACGTTTGGAAGAGGGGTGTGGGTCTTGGATGATATTACCGTGTTAGAATCTATTGCGGCTTTGGAACGAGCTTCGGTGGACGAAGATATTTTGAAGAACCGTCAATTTGCGGGTAAAACGGTAAAAATTGTTTCAACGCAGCCTGGATATTTGGCTAGAATCATGCAGAATTCTGGGGCACATTTTGGCGCGGGAACACAGTTTGAGGCTCCCAATAAAAATACAGGCGTTCAATTAAATCTTGTTTTTTTTGGTAAAAAGGGTAAAGCGGATTGGGAAAAGACAAAAATCAAAGGCTTGGTCTATGATCAAAACAGCACCTCTCCAGAATTTAATAAATTGATTCGTACTCATCGATTTAGTTTTGATAGTAGTGGTGTTTATCGATTACCGTGGAGAATGATTCGTGACGGGTATCGTTTTCCGGCGCACGGAGAGGTGAAGGAAGATGGCGATTTGCCTTGGGGTGATGCCGTTGCACCGGGGAAATATAAGTTGGTTTTGGCTACCGATGACAAGCAGGCAAAGCGACTAGATTCTGCGATTGTTACGGTGAATGCTACGGGGCAATATGTATTTTCTGAAAGTGATTATTGGCAAAAACGGAGATGGGATGATACGTTGGCCGCTGCGGTAGGAAGAGCGAATAGGGCCTTTGAAGCTTTGAAGGAAGCCGAAAAGATGATTGCCAAAGTTACCAGCGCAAATTATACCAGTGATAGTATTAACGCGGAGTTGAAGAAGTTACAACAGCCTTTGTTGGACTCTATTTCTACCCTGAAATTGTTGTATATGTTGCCCGAGGGATATCGATTTTATGAGGATGCAACCATCCGTTTAAATGATCATTTGGGAGCAGCAGCCGGATTTTTAGGGGGGAATGATTCCGTAACAGAAAATGTGTTGGTTTCCATTCGGAATGCTCAGCGACAGACGGATCGAGTTTTAGCTCGGGTAAATGCGTTTTTCGCAAAACAATATACGCCGTTTGTGAATTTAACCAATAGCAAGCAAAAGGATTTAAAACAAATACAATTACCCAACGCGTTTTAAATAAAAAAGAAGAAGCCATCTAGTCAACTTGAACTAGATGGCTTCTATTGAGTTATTTAACACGGATGTGGCAATTCCAACTTCCGCTATTGTTTTTCTTACATTCTCTTGTGCTATTCCTACTTTCTCTGTTGCTTTATGTTTCGTAGGGTGTCCACTTATTTCTGAGAATTCTGCTACGTTGAGAATTCCTATCGTTAATTATGGATTTCCTATGTCGTATAAAGACTATTTAGGCCATGAAACTTTTTGCTTTTTCTACAAATCGCTCTAAGGCTTCTCCTTGCAATTGACCTCGCTGTAACAAAGCCAAATCCATGAAGTATTGAATGAGCTGTTTTTGTTCTTCGACAGGAGCGTTTAGTGCTTTGTTGGCAAGGGTATGATTCGCATTGATAACCATACTTTGCTTTTTCAGTCCTAAATCACCCATCGGAAATCCTTGTCCCATTTTGGCCATATCATCCATTCTTCGTTCCCACTCGCTGCGATGGATAGAAATGAAATCGTCATTGGGAGATAAGGCTTCTAATTTTACATCAAAAGCCAATTCGTTCACGATGCCTTTTACGGATTCTTCCAAGGATTTACGTTGGTCTTCGGTTAAGACGTGTTCGATACTAATTTCTTTTTCAATCAGCTGATCGATGGGTCCACCGTCAACACAACGGAATTTTACTTTTTCGAATTTCTGTTCGGCCCAACCTGCAAAATGGGTGTCCAAAGGACCATTTAACACAATGACTTCGTACCCTTTTTCTTTCGCCGCCTTAATGTATAAATGTTGAATGGCAGTATCGGTGGTATACAATACAACTGTTTCTCCGTTTTTGTCTAATTGATTGATTTTTGCGTGGTCGATCCACTCTTGTATGGTATGCAGTTTATCATCCGTAGTTTTAACCAAACAAATGTCTTTGGTTCTTTCCGCAAATTTCTCATCGGCTACCATTCCGTATTTCACAAATAGGTCTAAATATTCCCATTTCGATTGAAAATCCTCACGGTTTTCCTTGAAAAGTTCGTTGAGTTTGTCGCTCACTTTCTTGGAGATGTGCTGAGTGATTTTTTTCACGTTGGAATCGCTTTGCAATGCACTACGACTTACGTTTAACGGAATATCGGGAGAATCAATAACCCCTTTTAATAATACCAAGTATTCTGGAAGAACGTCTTTTACATCTTCGGTAACGAAAACTTGGTTGCAATAGAGTTGAACGCGGTTGTTTCGGTTGTCGATGGCTTCGTTTACCTTAGGGAAATATAAAACACCGGTTAAATTGAATGGATAATCGGTATTTAGGTGAATATGGAACAATGGAGCTTCCTGCATCGGATACAACTCTTCGAAGAATGTCTTATAATCTTCGGCTTGTAAATCCGCGGGTTTTTTAGTCCAAACGGGTTGTGTGTTATTAATGGATTCCCCGTCAAATTCTACAGGGATGGGCATGAACCTACAATATTTACGCAAAAGTTCACGAATTTTCCATTTGCTTCCGTAGGTTTCCGCATCTTCATCTGTGAGGTATAGAATTACATCCGTACCGCGTTTTTTACGTTTTCCTTTGCCGATGTTGTATTCGGTTGCGCCATCGCAATCCCAATGGACGGCTTGAGTATCTTTTTGGTAACTTTTGGTTTCGATAGCAACGCGCTTCGATACCATAAAAGCGGAATAAAATCCTAAACCAAAATGACCAATCATTTGCTCGGGGTCTTTATCTTTCCATTGCTCTGCGAATTCACGGGCACCCGAAAAGGCTAATTGGGTAATGTACTTTTCAACTTCTTCCTCGGTCATTCCGATCCCAGAATCCGAAATAGTTAGTGTTTTTTCTTTTTCGTCCAGGGTGATGGTAATTTTGGCAGAGTCGATATCGTCTTCAAATTCACCAACTTTGGACAAGGTTTTCAATTTTTTGGTGGCGTCCACCGCATTACTTACCAATTCTCTAATAAAGATTTCTTGGTCTGTGTAAAGGAATTTCTTAATGATCGGGA
>JACCDL010853003.1_pt1 | contig 111564 bp, 102 predicted proteins | sample 7441931 | NCBI WGS metagenome assembly JACCDL01 (sample SAMN15323437, study PRJNA562643) | freshwater metagenome | isolation source: river surface water | place: USA:Blue River Watershed | collected 2017-08-16
ACAAGTTGGAGACAATGAAAAACAAGGAAGTCAAAGTCCTCTTGTTTGATGAATTCTTGAGAGAAACCAACAATCAAAAAGAATCAAATCAGGCAGTGACGAAATTCTTTGGGAAAAAAGTATAAAATAATCTAATTCTAAAAAATTAGATTATTTATTTTGAGAACTATATAGAATAATCTGGAAGAGTCCAACCTCGTATGTTGTCCCATTTTTGATTGACAAGTCCTTCTGTCATAAGGCGAAATACTATTGCTTGTTCGCTTCTTTCGTGTAATTTTGAAATCTCGGAAATTGTTAATTGTTTCAACTCATACTCATTGTATAGGCGATTGATTTCATTTATACTCCATGGTCTACCTCGGCGTTTAGGTGTGTTGATTGTTTGTGATTGTTGCATTCTACTTGTAAAATAAATAAACAGATTTCTTTATGTATTTTTCATGCCATAGATATTTTACTATAAAGCCACAACCCCATCATCACAAACATTGATTCAATGGTTAAACCGCCGTTGTAGATGACCCATCTCAACGCTTTGCAGTGAGGAGTCGGGACAAAAAATGGCGATACAATCAGACCCATAAATGTTGGCGGAACGCAATATTTGATATAAAAATGCGAAGCGAAATAGTGCAAGAGTATCCAAAGTAAATACAATTTACCGACCGCAAAAACAAATATGGTGGCATTGTAGATAGTTCCAAAAACAATACTTTTCCTTTGCACAACCGAAGACACTACTTCTTCCAAAGGTGTTTGCGAGTCATCATCATAATCTTCTTCTTTTGATTTTCTTCTTGTTGACATGGTTAACTAACTATCCTGTATTGTGAATTGTCTTTACATCGTTTTCACAAAGAATCAACGACTATCGAAAACTATTTCTCAAGAATCCTTCAAAAATAAGTTGATTGTTTGAAGAATCTACAAAATAACGACTATTTTCAAATTCAACTGGATTACTGTCGGACGAATTAGTTAATAAATTTGCAAGAAGAGTTCCAGTTAAGTTGTTGAATGTATTCAAGATAACCTGGTCGTCGTTTTCTTGTTGGGTATCCTCCACTAAATCTGGTATGGGTTCATCGTCTTGAAGAGGTTGTTGGTTTGAATTATCCCGAACATTATATTCACGAATATCATACCTACATACCGGACAACGAACATTGTTTCTGAACCACATATTTATATTTTCACTACTGAAAATGTGTCCACAATGTAAAATTTGCATCACTGAAGAATCTGGATGAAAATTTGCCAAAGTGATTGGACAACTATTGTTGACCGGATTTTCAATAGACGAAAAAGGAACAACACGTGTCGCTCGACTGATTTGTTCGGTAGTCGGATATACTGGAACACTATCGTAAAAAGAATTATTATTGTGCCGAGCTGCGTTATTAAATGTAGTGCTGTTCAAGGCATCAAAAAGCGACGTATAGTTGATACTAGGTGTTCTTGTTGGATTCACCCTAGTTCTAGTTCCACGATTCGCTTGAAATGTATTGTTTCTATAAAAAGGTCTAAATCTAAAGTGATTCGAGTGTGTCCCCGGATGAACTCCGGCAATAGTGTTGATTCCCTCACGAATTTCATCCAAGGTTTCATAAAGTAAATCGATTTGCCTATTTGTATGATTATACATTTCTAAATAAATATTCAATAACGATTCCCGAGTGTAGTTATCGGACATTTCAGATGTTATAATAGTTATAATAGAAAATATATTTAAGCACAAATTATTATATAACTATTATAACGAATCAAAAGTAAATGTCATTCAAAAAAACAAGTAATAAGTATGTAGGCAAAGGATTAACTGGGTTGGCTAATCTAGGAAATACTTGTTTCATGAATTCCTGCATGCAGATTCTTTCACATACATACGAATTAAATGAATTTTTGGCAAAAGAAGAATACAAAAAGAAGTTAAAAAAGAAATATGAAAGTGCTCTTCTCTTAGAATGGGACAGTTTGAGAAAAATGATGTGGTCTGAAAATTGTATTATCAGCCCCGCTAAATTTGTAAGAACTGTTCAAAAATTGGCCCAAATCAAAGGGAGAGATTTGTTCACTGGTTTCGCGCAGAATGATTTACCAGAGTTTTTGTTGTTTATCATGGACTGTTTTCATATCAGTATCTCAAGAGAGGTGGATATGACTATTTTAGGTGAACCACAAAACGATACTGATAAATTAGCGGTTCAATGTTTTAAAATGATACAAAAAATGTATACAAAAGAGTATTCTGAAATATGGAATTTGTTTTATGGAATTCATGTTTCACAAATTATACATGAAACAACCGGCGATGTATTGTCTTGTTCTCCCGAACCCTATTTCATGATTAACTTGTCTTTACCTATCAACAATAAACAACCTTCTTTGTTAGATTGTATAGAATATTATGTCCAAGGGGAAAAACTAGAGGGAGAAAATGCATGGTTTAACGAAAAAACAAACGCAAAACAAAATGTTCAAAAGAAAATTTCCTATTGGAGTTTACCAACTATTTTAGTAATTGATTTGAAAAGATTTAATCCGGTAAATCCATCTAACAAGGACCAACGACTCGTGTCATTTCCTTTAGAGAACTTGGATTTGTCGCCCTTTGTCATTGGATACAAAAAAGAACAATACAAGTATGATTTATTTGGAATTGCGAATCATCAGGGAACCGCAATGGGTGGACATTATTTTTCCTATGTGAAAACGGCAAATGAGAAATGGTATCAATTCAACGATACAAATGTCTCTGAAATTGCTGACACAACGAGGTTAGTTTCTCCCATGGCATATTGTTTGTTTTATCGCAAAAGAAATTAGAAACCGGAGCGCCGTCTTTTTTTCAATCTATATATATAACAAGATATATGGATTCTAATACAAGTGCTACAGTTGACCCTTCCAACATGTATAATTATTTGAATGGTTTAGCTACAAATCCAATTATATTTGCTATTTTGGCGGTCATTATTCTAGGATATGTGGTGTTGTTTTTCTCTTTAGGAAATTCTTCAGAACAACCATCAATGTATTCGAATATAGCAACAACTAGTAGTGAATCTTCAACTACAAACAGTGGTTTCATTTTTTTAATCGTCTTTGTGATTATTGTATTAATAGCTTATAATGTATTGCTTTACTTTTTCAGTATTGACATTATGGCGTCAATTTCAAATTTGTTTCAAGGTGGAAATAAAATAAATGTCGCGATTCAAGAGAAAGTAAAAGAGGGAGACATCGAACAATCAACAGTAGTTCCTGAAATTACCAGAAAACCACAAGTATTCAATATACCTGGAAATTACTATGGATACGAAGACGCCAAGGCCTTATGTAGTGCATACGGTGCGGAATTAGCAAACTATGACCAAATTGAAAAAGCTTACAATCGAGGCGCAGAATGGTGCAACTACGGATGGAGCGAGGGTCAAATGGCACTTTTCCCAACTCAAAAAGAGACCTATGCTAAACTACAAGAAATACCCGGACATGAAAACGATTGTGGTCGTGCCGGAGTAAATGGTGGATACATCGCAAATCCAAAGTTGAAATTTGGCGTAAACTGTTTTGGATACAAACCAAAAATTACAAATGAAGAGGAAGAAATGATGCAAAACACACAACCATATCCAAAAACAGAAAAAGATATTTTAATGGAAAAAAGAGTTGAATACTGGAAAGGAAAATTAGATGAAATTTTGGTATCTCCATTCAATTATGACACTTGGAGTAGAATATAATGGAGTAGAATATAATGGAGTAGAACATAATATTTTCTAAAAAATACATAAATACATGTTGAGTTTTATACTCATCATGTATCGAAACACAATACCTTTTGTAAACATGTGTATAACAAGCTTGGCATTTGGCTTTCAAACCCAAGTCATGTATCCAAACATAATTCAGGAAATGAGAGATATCAAGCAAACTATTTCGAAAAAAAACGAAACTTAATTTCACACATTTTTTCTGGTTGACTTGTTAGATGTTCGTTTTGAAACGGCGACTTTGTTTTTTCGAGTAGTTTGTTTTTTAGTTTTCATGTTGTCTACCTGAACAAGTTTCAATAACTTATCGAATAAATCGTCAGAGATGGTTTCATCTGCGGATTCTTTTTTCCCGCCATTTTGAATATCGTAGTCGTCTTCTATCAAATAAGACATGCTGCTCCCTCCAGACATTGGGGGTATTAAAAACACACTCGTTGGGATAGCTAAATTTTTCAAAATAGTAGAAACACCATCTTTTTTGACGGGTCCACCGCCAGCAATATTGGAATCGGCTGCGTATCCTCCACCACGATAGGTGTATTCATTATTTCCACTGCTCTCTGTATAAAATATAAAATCGTTGGCTTCCATATACAAATTGTTGATATTATTTAGTTTGTTGAATAGCGCTTTATTTCAGTAAGGGTTTTAACTTCTCGGTTTTTCTTCAAGTAATCGATAATTTGTTTTACTTGTGTTTCGTCATCAATGATTTCGGCTAAAGATTTTTCAACATATTTGAATGTTAATGGAGCCGCAACACTAGTGTTTACAAATTTTAATTTACCATCGCTAATGTTGATGGTAGAATTGCGTAAATTATTTTTTTCAGCATAACCAAATATACTTTTAGACAATTCTGTTTTTTTTTCCCTCAACTCGACTGTTTTTTCATGCAAGAGTTTTAACTGATTATCAATAGATACCCATTGTTGAATTCCTTTTTCAAAATTCATACTATTATAAGTTAGAATTATTATTTTTATAATATGACTATTGTAAAATGGCGGAAAAAATTGAAAGTATCACGAAAAAAATGAAAGTTATACTATTTACAAATGCCAGAGACGAAATACATATAAAAGAGTGGGCGGTGCACCATTTACTTTTGGGATTTGATATTGTCTATATATTCGACCATCGGTCACAAAGACCCATTAGAAATGAGTTTCAAGGATTCAAAAATCGCATTGTTGTAGAAAGATGCAACATGGAGAATCCAGTGAAAATTCCGTTGATGAAACAAGCCGTTAGAATTGCTAAATCCGCGGGGGCGGACTGGATGCTTTATTTGGATGCAGATGAGTTTCTCATTTTAAATCACTTCAAGGGAGTTAAGAGAATGTTGTTGTATTACAATTATGCACATTCCATAGGTGTTAACTGGTTAATGTTTGGCACAAATCATCATGTTAGAGAACCGCCTGGATTGATTTTAGAAAACTACACCAAATCTGATTTAAAGTTGAACCATCATGTGAAAACATTTGCAAGGCCTCAATTTATAACAGGCTGTTCGCAGCCACATAACTACCATATGGTTAATGGTTGCAAATTTATATCAGTGAATCATGAAATCATGAGCGCCAATTCACCTTTTAATCAAATCGAAATGGAATATTACAGAGCACCGGCTTATATTGCGCATTATGTGTACCAGTCAGAAGAATCTTATGTGCGTCGAAAATTAAATTTGCCTTCAGATGACAACGGCATTATGCGTGGAAGGGATATGGAAATTCATGAAAAACACAATGGTCATCAGAATTTACAGCCTTCTACAAAATATGCGCACCGTATAAAACATTTTTTATATACATTTCAACAAAAAACATCGGGTGAAACTGAAAAAGCTTCAACTGATGCATAATGATAGATTTATCGGTCATAAATTTAGTGGATTTATCTTCTTCTAGATTTATTACGGCAACCCATGGATTTTTGGATTCCCCATAAAGCAAAAGGGGCAACTGCATATGCTAGATTTCCACCCATTTTACGAGTTATTTTATTTCTTCGCATTCCTTTTCCGCCCTTCATTGGATACAAGTTAGCTGGTGTTTGTTGAGGGTGATTCAAGTTTACGATTTCATTTCCCATAGTGCTTGTGCTGTTTGGTCCAAATACATTGTCCCATTGTATGTTTCCATTTCCGTATTGACTCAAAACATAAGAGGCTCCATCAGTATAAGGAGCGGCAGTTTCTGCGACACTTTGTCCACCACGCATTCTTCTTTTTCTTGAATGCATGCCATGTCTTTTTCTTCTTAAGCTGTGCTTTTTGGCCATTTTATATTACCTCTAGAAAATAAAATACAATGACAAATTAGATTTTTGAAGTAATAACTTTGTTACGCAAGACTAGAATTAGCAATATCAAAATTGCTAAATTCATTGCGAAAATGAGAAAAACAATTCCGATAGTAATGATGATGTAGGGGTTGACAACCTTGACGACAATATCAAAAACGGGAGAAAACAGTGTTCTCATTTCATTCTTGATATCATCGCGCTTTAAAATATCTAAACATTGTTGTATGATGCTCTCTTTCATAATTAGACCTAACAAAAAATAAATCCGTTTTTTGCGTGTAGGAAAATGTAATATTTTCTAGAAATGTTGTAATGGATACTATTTTTGAAGCAAATAAAGATTTTGATTTTTCTAGGTTATCTTTAGCACAACCGACTTCAACCCAAGGGGGCGCATACTTTACGAAAATTCAATACAACGAAAAACCACTCTACATTGAAACACCTAAATCTTTTACGAAACAGGGATTTTTAAAGAATGGTAAAAAAATGTTTGTAGATTTGATGTTTGATGGCAGCGCCATGAATGAAGATTTTATTCAATGGATAGAACATTTAGAAACCAGGTGCCAAGAACTGATTTATGAAAAGGGGGACAGCTGGTTTCAAAATAAACTGGAAATGAATGATATTGAAGGTGCCTTTACATCTCCTTTGAAAATCTACAAATCTGGAAAATTCTATTTATTAAGAGTGAATGTCAAGATGAATTATAGCACAAACAACCCATACATAAGAATATACAATGAGGCAGAAGTTCCGTTGAGTATAGATGATGTGACTGCGGAGACAAACATCATTTCAATTATAGAAGTTCAAGGAATCAAATTCACGAGTAGAAATTTTCAAATTGATATAGAAGTGAAGCAAATGATGGTATTGAACACCTACGAAATTTTTGAAAGTTGTTTGATTAAAAAGGCGGGTACAAAAAAACCTTCGGTGGAAGAAACGAAACCAAATGTTTCTTTAGAAATAAATGAAGACAAAACAATAGATTATGCGGACCCAATTGAACAAAAAGAGTTTTCTTTAGAAAAGGAAGACAAAAAAGAGGAAGAAGACAAAAAAGAGGAAAAAGACAAAAAAGAGGAACAGGACAAAAAAGAGGAACAGGACAAAAAAGAAGAAGATGAAAAAGCAGAAAAAGAAGAGGAAGAAGACAAAAAAGAAGAAAATACTATAATCAACCCAATCGATTTGTTGGATTTAGAAATGCCTGAAGATGACGACCTGAAAGAAATAAATATTGATACTAGCAACGATGGTTTAGAAACAATTCAACTGAAAAAGCCAAATCAAGTCTACTATGAAATTTACAAAGAAGCAAGAAGAAAAGCAAAACAAGCCAAAAAAGAGGCGATTGTTGCTTTTTTGGAAGCCAAGAATATTAAGAAAACATACCTCTTGGAAGATTTAGAAGATAGTGAGGACAGTGAAGATAGTGATATGGATAATTTATCGGATGAAGAATATGAAGAATACGAATAAAATATTTTTCCAGGGACTTTTATTTATTAAGGATAATAAACCACCAAGTTTAAATTATAATTAAACTGTATTTGAAAAAATATTTTATCATCATTTTAATATAGAATGAGCAACTCTTTAAAAAAGCTATGGACGGACTATGGTATTGGAGCAATTATCGTGCTAATAGTTGTTGCTTATGGCGTTAGTCTACTTGCAAACTACTTATCATCAAAGGGAAAAACCGGGTCAGAATCATTCCAACAAAGTGCACCTGCCTCAGCATCTGCCTCGGCGGCAGCATCATCTAGTGTAATGGTATCTGGACCACAACCAGCCATGGAACAAGGAAACGAAATGTTCTCTAGTGTCAATGGTGTAGCGACCCCTTCCCAAGGAGTGCCTACATCATGCGGAAGTGGAAACATTCAAAATCCTTCTGACTTGTTACCAAAAGATACCAACAGTGAATGGTCCCAATTGAATCCTTCTGGAAAGGGTGAATTGGCAAATATTAACTTGTTGAAAGCCGGATACCACATTGGTATTGATACTGTAGGCCAAACATTAAGAAACGCCAACTTGCAAATTCGTTCTGAACCAGCCAACCCACAATTATATGTTGGCCCATGGAATCTATCAACTATTGAGCCAGATTTCATGAGACCACCATTAGAAATTGGTGCCGGAGGACAATAAGGAAAAGTAGAGTATTTTTACATTTTTAAATAATTTTTTTCATCGAAATTATTTAAAATCACTACAATATATAAGATGATATTTAAAGAAAATTTGTTTTTTTACATAGTAGTATTTTCCATTTTGATTCTTTGTTTCAAAATATATAGGGATTCTGACGAGTTTAACTTGAAATGTATCATTTCAACCAAAGACGGTAATAAATATTGTGTAAGAGAGCGTGAGAGAGAGGGTGAAGCTGCGAATTTATTGGCAACCGTCACCCAAAATTGCAAAGACTTTGTAATGTTTATGAAAAACACTCATCCAGATGACCCACGAGTAAAAAAATTGGCGGAAGGATTCAACTCGACAAAAATAAGTGAAACATTGCCCACCAGTGAGTTAACCGCATACAGTGAAAACAAAGGCGCTAAAATCGCATTTTGCTTGAACCGCACCAAAAACAGCACAACCTTAATTGACATCAATACCCTAATGTTTGTCGCACTTCACGAGCTGAGTCATATCATGACGACATCCATTGGACACAAGGAGGAATTTTGGAACAACTTCAAGTTTGTTTTAGAGAATGCTAAAAAATCGGGCATTTATGACCCAATCAATTACAAAGAGAAACCACAAGAATATTGTGGAATGACTATTACCGACAATCCATATTATGACATGTGATTTCTTATTTTTCGTGTTCGTTTCTTTATCGTTTTGCGTTTTATAGTATGGTAGTTGCGTCGTTTACCAGCGGTCTTGTACTTCAATGTTTGTAATTTTTGGCGGTTTAATAGTTTTCTTTCCTCAGGGTTCATTTTTCCAAACTTGGTCTTGAAACAATTTGTCAATTTTTCGCAAAGGGATTCATTTTTTGGGTCGTCTTCCAACATTTTTCGATTGGATGCGTTCACATTTGCACGATATTCCCAGACGGATTGGGTTTCAACTGGAGTCCACAAATCTTCGCGGGGTATCGTATCAATCTTTTTCATTTCCATGAAAGATACATTTTTTCGCTTTGACATAATTATAATATATTTAGAATAAAATATTATTTCTCTCGAAATAGTAAGAAATCATATTTTTATTAATGTGTTACAACTCAACTACATCACTTTTAACCTTTTCTATTGGTGCGATGTGTTTTGTCTATTTGATGTATCACGGAATTACAAAAAAAAATAACTATGATATTTTTGCCGGAGTAATAACATTGCTTATTGCGTTGATGCAATTAGTGGAATTTTTCATTTGGAGAAATCAAGAATGTTCAAATATAAATCATTATGCTTCACTGTCTATTATGATGATTCTTTATCTTCAAGCAATAGCATTTTCTACTATGGGACTTTTATTTTTCAAACCAGCATCTTCTACCTTGAATAGTATCGTATTATTTTCCATAATTCCATTCACTCTATTTTTTTGTTACTTGATGTTCTGGTTGAATGATTTTATATTATGTTCAAAACCAACCGAAAACAGTTGTAGACTGTATTGGGCTCCAATCAAAGTTCTAACCGAAAACGACCCAAGCAACACTCTCGGATTAGTCTTTTATATTTTCTATTTCTTTCTTCTAGCATTTGGACTTGGATTTTACAATTGTTTTTTTGGAAAAGAAAATCCGGGAGCCAAATTGTATCCATATCGTTATAGTTTTCTCCCAATATCCGCAATTGCGACAGTCTTGTTGTGCATTTATACGAATGGAAATTTCAACTTGGATATTTTTGGTACATACTGGTGTTTTATTGCGGTCATGTTTGGTATCATATCATCTGCACATGTATAGTTTCATATATGAAATACTTTAGTTGGTCTAGATAAATTGTTCAAAGGTGTATTTTATTTTACTTGTATAATACAAGAAGTAAAATAAGAAATGTTGAAACCACCTGTCTATAAAGTGAACCATATGAAAAATGAAAACACTATAGCATCTATTCATGTATTTTTCGGTCCACACAAAAAACAAATGAATTTAGATAAATTATTCAAAACAGACCCCACGAATGAAGTTTTCAATTTTTTTAGACAGGAAGAACTCGACACAATTCAAAAAAACAATATTCCGGTTGTTTTTTCAAAACAGCAAATTCACTCCGACGACTCGATTTCAACCGTAAAAATAAAAATCGCCAACGAATTTTCAAATACTTTTTCCCTAGAGGAAATCTACCTGTTTAGCATGAAGGAAGAGACACTTCACTCTAGTAATATTTACCAAATACTAACTCAAAACGGAAAATTAGAATTAACAAAACTACGAATGGCTCAATTTCTCTCAAATTTGATTCGCACAGAGGACGCTTCTCATTTCAAAATAGACTTGCCAGACAAAACAACATATGACTACAGCGACATATTGGAGTTAAAGTTGAATGGTAAAAAAATGTGGGTCAATCAAGTTTTAGGGCAGAAACTCTTTATCGTGGAGAACGAATATCCATTTGTCGTAAATCCTTTTGATGTGAAACTGTATGATGAATTTATCGAAAGAGCCGCCAGGAAATCTCTCACCACATTAAACAGCCATTTATTGTTGAATACCGGAGAAATCATCGGGAACAATATATACTTGTGTTTAGCGGAAGATGTCTTGCGTTCGGCTATAGACAAAGGCATTCCCGAGTCCTACACAATAAAATTGTATTATCCGTTTCTTTTCAAAAAAGGTCCGACACCTGTCCTTTCTCTCGAGGATATAAATAAACATCGTGAAACCTGGATAGAGGAAAACAAAAAAACAATTATTACCCCAAATGTATTGGACACCATACAAAATGTGGATTTGTTTTATGATATTTACAACCAACGGACAGAAAATTTTAAATACCACACAAAAGGAATAAAATCAGTGCACCTAGTGTTGCACCCCATTTACAAATTAAAAGTTCCGTTGGAAATCATTTTTAAAATATTGCATGCAACAGAGGAAACTCCCCTTATAAAATACAACCCTTCGGTTCGGCAAGAAAATATTTATAGGTTGTATACGGAAAAAACCGCATTAGACGGGAGAAAAATCCCATTTCTCTCAAAATCGACAATTTTGAAACTGAAAACAACTATTGCCAAAACAAAATCCGTCGCGGTTTACATGGAAATCCCAGGTAAAAATGAGTCTTTTGTTTGCGAATTTGAGGAAAATGGAAACATCGGTATTCATTGTGATTTTATGGAATTGATGACGCAAGAGAAAATAGAGGCATTGATAAAAGAGTTTCTAAACCCGGTCATTACTGAAGTTAAAAATTACTTGGAACAGAGCGGATATAGTGTCGAATTATTTGAGAGTTTAGACAACCCAAATGTTGAAATAAGGCAGTTGAATTATGAATGCTCTATAGAGATATCAAAACCTATTAAAATCGATAAAATCCAAGGTTGTTTATCTAGTATTTTTGTCGTAGAGTCATCTAATTTCAAAAAAGGTATAGATATGCGATTCAAAAGAGTCGCAAACTTTAACAAAACAACCAGTCAAGAAGCCTTCATTATAGAGAAACAAAAACAAGGAGTCTTTGGAATTGACTTGTTGAATGAATTGATGAAGAATTATAAAATGACAGAAGGAGACGCAAGAGAACTTTTATCCAAAATGGCAAATGAACTACAAGTGGAACTCGGGGTAAAAAAGAATCCAATCGAAATCAAAATCAACCCTGGGTTCAAAACTTCCATTCGTTTAAACGCTGAAAAGGGAGAAATCACAATCACTGTAGAAAACATTAACGACATTGCATACTTGAACACCATACCTATTTATTTGGATTCGTTTATTCGTTTGACTCAAAACAAATCCTCTACATCTGTTTCATCAAAACACATCAACACTTTATGTTCAAAAGATGAATTGAAAGAACCCGTGATGAAGGACATTATTTCATTTGGGGAAGAATCGATGGAAAAGCAGGAAGACGAACCAGAGAAGAATATTGATATAGGCGTTGAAGAAGATGAAGATGATGATGAAGAAAAACCCAAGAATGCGCTTGATTTACTTTACGGCGATGATTTTGAAGAATTCGAAGAATTTGATGACATGGAGGGAGGAAAGGGAGAAGATGAAGATGATGACAAGAATGAATATGTGGCTTCCTCTGGAGAAGCGAGTGAATATGAGTCAGAAGAAGGTGAAGATTTATTCAACGAAGTAAAAAACATTGATGGAAAATCTTTGACGAATCCAAATCCTTTCTTTGCCAAGATGCGAAAATTGGACTCAGTTTTGTTCTTGACAAAAGACCAGGGCAAAAAATTCAAGAGATATTCCAGAACATGTCCATCAAACGCTAGAAGACAGCCAGTGATTTTGACCAAGGAAGAACTAGACAAAATAAATGAAGAGCAACCTGGTTTCTTGAAAAAAGAAGATGTAATTAGTTATGGGTCAGATAAGAACAAACAGTTTTACTATACTTGTCCGCGATATTGGTGTATGAAAACAAATCGTCCAATCAATCCGGCTGAAATTGTTGAAACGATTGGACCAGATGGAGAGAAGGTGAAGTCTCACCCTACTTGTGGAAATGTGATTCCACGAAACAAAGGTGAAATACCACCCGGTGCTTACATATACGAATTTTTTGACCCGTCAGAGCACGGAACTCAAGACAAATATATACAGCATTACCCCGGTTTTGTGAAAGATGGAAAACATCCTGACGGGTTATGTATTCCATGTTGTTTCAAAAAATGGAATGGTCCTGCTCAACTGAAAAGAAAGAAACAATGTGAGGCAAGTTCTCTTTTGAGAGAAGAAACCACGAGAGAAAATCAGGTAGAAGACCAAAAAGAAAAGAAACCAGTCGCTTCACCAATTGAGAGAAAGACCACTGATAAGACGGACTATGTTGTCGGACCAGAAAAATTTCCATTAGAGGAAGGAAGATGGGGGTACTTGCCAGGAGCATTGGAGATTTTCTTGAAAAACATTAACGCAAATTGTCAAATTAGTAAAAATAACCAAAACATAAAACCGTTTCATACATGTTTACTTCGACACGGAGTAGAGACGGATGAAAATCAATCATTCATAGCGTGCATTGCCGACACTAGATATTTTGGGAAGGCCGAAAAAATCCCGAGTGTTAGAGAAATGAAGGAAATTATTCTTTCCGCGGTTGACATTGACCAATTTATTACTTATCAAAACGGAAACTTGTTTGCAAATTTTTCTACTGATAAACAACATGATACTTCCAAGTATGAGAATTCAAAAATATTCAAAAAACTCAACACTAAAGAAGCGACGGCTGAAACACGCGCTTTCTTGAATAAATTAGTGGGGTCATTTGAAAATTTTTGCGATTTCTTGAGAGATGACTCAGTGTTGATTGATTACACGTACTTGTGGGACATAATTTGCAGACCAAACCCAAAATTATTTGTGCAAGGGGTAAACCTAGTAATCATGGAATTAGTCAACAATGATATTACCAACAACATTGAAATTATTTGTCCAAGCAACCATTATTCGAATGAAATTTACGACCCAAGAAAACAAACCTTACTATTGTTCAAAAGCGATAATTATTTTGAGCCAATTTATGCCTACAGAAATGAAGAGACGCATACAAAGGTAAGCACTGCGTTCAGTGAATTTGACCGAACATTGTCTCCCGAGTTGAGAGAACTCTTTCAAAAAATAATTAAACCAATTCTTCGCAATACATGTTTACCTTTATCAAGCATGCCGAATGAATACAAATTTGCGCGACCTATCATGCTACAAAACCTAATTGAAATACTAAACGCAAATGATTACAAAATTATCTCTCAACTGATTAATTTACAAAGCAAAGTCATTGGTTTAGTAGTATCTAAAAACGAAACACGCGGTTTTATACCTTGCTATCCATCAGCTCTCGACAATAGCTATGACTCCGTATTTATGATGGATGATTTTGAAAAATTCTTCACCACCTACAGGGATACCGTGAAAATATTGACTACTTTACATCAAGAAAGTAAAGGGGTTGTTCCATGTAGACCGGCATTTAAAGTAGTAGAAGACGAGGTAGTTGTTGGACTACTTACAGATTCTAACCAATTCATACAAATCACCGATCCTACCCCTGTTACAGAAATAAATGACGATATTAAGACACTTACTGGTGAGAATTATTTAGTCGCGGATAATAAAACGCTCATTTCACAAGAAGTCGATGTGGAAAGAGTTGATTATATTCAAAAGATAAAACTAGAGACAAATTTTTTCAACATTTTCAGAAATACAATACGAATATTGTTGAACAACTATGAAAATCGTTCATTGAGAGAAAAAATAGAGAAAGAAACTAATTTAAACTATGAATTGTATACGGATAAGCTTTCCAATATTACTCGGTATTTGAGGGATTTAGTGGACAACAATGATGCTATTGTTTTTGTAGATGACTATGACTATAAAAAAGTCAAGGAAATTTCAACTTGTATGGTTCTCCCAAAAGACAAATGTGAGGATTCCAGTAAAAAACCATTGTGTTTCTACAATGATGCGAACCATTGCCAATTAGTGTTGCCAAAAAAGAATTTAATCAGTGGTTCAAACAATGAACTTTTTTACTTTTCTAAAATGGCAGATGAGTTGATTCGATACAGTAGAATCAAGACATTTATATTCAAACCGTATGTTTATTTATCGTTTGGAAATGTAGATTACAACTTGAGAAACAACGAAATTATTCTGCTTCAATCACTTTTGACCCAAGAGTATTTTGACAACTTAGTTCCAGCGATAATGAATCAGTATGTTCGAAACAACACACGCGATGAAGCCGAACCGTTGAAATCTCAAGTCTACGATAACATTGTAAAAATTAGCGAAGGAACCGTTGATGAAACATTATGTTCTGAAAGCAAACATCCAATCTCTTCGTCTCTGTGGAAAGGGTGTTTCCCCAACAATTATGTAGAAGTCGCCTACGAAGGTTCGGATTCATGTGGATTCACAATGCTTTCCAACATTATTGAAAAGAAAATCCAGAAAACATTGTCGGTGAATGAGTTGAGAGTTGAATTGTATCGAGAATATCTAAAGTATTTGGACAAGTATCATGGTCAAATCATAGATATTTTGATAATGGAAGGGAAAAGAACCCTCGGGAATCAAGTAAAGTCCAACTCTATTACATTTCAAAATATGATATTTACAGAGAACTACTATATTACAAACTTAGATGTATGGATTTTGATGAAGAAGTACAAGATACCATCCGTATTGATTTCAAGTAAAGAAATTATGCAAACAAACTACACGAGTAGCGCATTTGTGTTATTTCATGGCGAAGAACCCAATGAGGCCATGTGTTTCATCTTTACAACCACCAATCGTTTCAAGATTGTTGTGCCAAAATACAAGTTAATTATGAATAATACTGGTGAAATTTTCAATGTTCCAACACCGTCTTGTCAAGAAAAAATAACCACCGCCATAGAGAAATCCGTTGACTTGGAAGAATATTTCTCCAGTTTTTCAGCGGTCGAGTTAAACAAACTCAAGAAGAAGGTAAAAGATGACGATTCAAAACCAAAACCAATTCCAAAAAAGAAGAAACTGGTCTTGAAACAAGATGACGCAGATGTTGTGGCTCCTGAAAAACCGGAAGTAGTGGAAGTAGTTGAATTGAAAGAAAAACAGCAAAAAACAGTTGTTTTGAAAAATAAAACGCGAAAGTTGAAACCAAAATTAAAAATCGTTGAGTCTACCCCGTAGAGTCGGTGTCACTGTCTTCTCCTTCACCTTCTCCTTCACCTTCTTCTCCTTCTTCGCCTTCTTCTTCATGTTCTTCCTGACTCAAGGGTTGCCTTTCAATATAATACATTAATCCTCTATTATCCTCGTTTTCTAAACTTAAAATTCCTTTGAACATCATATCGTCTTCTTCTGTAGGCAAATTATATTCCATTTTACTTTCATCATATTTTTTATTAAATTCAATGTGTCTCATGTTGTATGATACAACCCTTTTCTGGGTCAAAAAGTCTCGAGACGTTTCTTTTCTTCCAAATTGTGGATTAAATTTTACAAAAAGTCTTAACTTTTTGTATAACAACCTTTCAGCGGACGTTCTTTTAATGGTTCCTTCAATATAATACATGCTAGTATAATGCAAATGTAAATAAGGCCTCATGATTGAAACCAATGTGTTTCTTGGAAAATCCTTGTGTATATTCAAAAAACGAGTATATGAGATACAGTTAGTCCTCAACATGTGTATAATATCACGATACAATACATGTTCACTGAAGTTGTTTACACAATTACGAATATTCATTTCTCTCAGGAGAGTTTCATATTCTACTTCAAATAACTCCAAGTTCATATTTGTTTGGAATAATCCTTCCAATAAACGAGGCATCATGATATTTCTAGTTTTTATAAAAAAATAAATGTTATACATATCAGCGACAGTGAATTCTATATTGTTGTATGGATTTTTCGAAACATGGGGTTCCACGAAAAAATCCACGGAATTTGTCAAACTAGCATTCATTATATTAATCAAATCACTAATGACAAAATGATACTTGAACCCGTTTTGTAAAAGGGTAAATACATTGAATTTACCGGGGTCTATATCGTTCATATACAAATCTGTCGTTATTTGAACAGGAGCTCTCTTGAATTTCCAAGAGTGAGCAAATCTGGAAAGTGCGTTATAGTGTTTTTGTGTTTTGTAAATATATTCCAAAATTTGTTCCCTGTGAATATCTGTAATAAATATGTTTGTCAACATATCATCTATTTCTTTGAACTTGTCCTTGATGAAATCCGTAGTTGAACTTTTTAATTTTCGAATAAATGTGGACAAGAAAAGAAATATAACAGAGTCCAACTCGGGTTCAACACTTTTCATATTGTAAAAACATGTCCAGAAGTTGCTATTGGACAAGTCTGATATAGGTATAACAAATTCTTGAAACCCCGTCAGGTGTTGCAACAATAATAAATAGGTATTCATTTGCTATTATATAGTAACAAATATTTAAGTTGAAATAAAAAATACGAATTCGCTCCATAGTCAAGGCATATGTTTATAGAGTACAATTATCGTATCCTAGAAGTAACAATATTCAGGTTCTGGCCAAATTTTCATAATCTACTTTGAAGAATATTGTTCCAGTGGTGCATACGAAGTACAGCTTCATTGTGAAGAATGTTGGCTTGCATTTTTGAATATTCTGTCACAAACAACTCATCGTCCAAGTGTTTCAAAACTCGAGTATTGAATAATTCGTATGCATTTTCATATGCTGAAAAAATATCAGTTTCCTTTCCTTTTTTCATGTGGTAAATCATACATCTATCGAAATCATATGCCGACAGTAAGTCTGCCTCTCGGACAATATGATAAGCAAGTTGTTTCTCTGGAGTTGCCATTTCCGGAAATCCATTGACCTTCACTTTCGAATAAGACATCGTAGTTATTATTTTCTTGATGGACTCGATCTCTTGCGATTTGAGGTCCTCTTTCAAAAAACCTTCGATTTGTTGAACTCCTTCATCTTCATTCATATATTTCTTGTCGCACATATCATGTAATACAGCCGAAACATAAATACTCCTTTTTTCATTCATAAGCGAAGGTGTCATAAAAATTTCGCTCTTGTAAATATTGTTTGCAAAATTCAAAACATTCATACTGTGAGACAACCCGTGTGACTCATCAATTCCATATTTACTCGTCATTTGTAAAACAAATGTAAACAATCTAGTTAATAACATTGAAAAATTACAAAGTCTAATAAATATTGCGACATTATTTTTATGTTGTTTCACAATAAAAATAATTTATATATTCAAACCCTCTGGTTGATTCGTCTAAAATCCAGGTTCATAGTCATTATCCGTACCCAAATCGCTCGTTTTGATGGTATTGACATTGTTTTCAATCGTCAAGTTTTGCGTGCTACATTTGTCTTCTACATTCTCGTAGTCGCCGAAACTCTTTTCAATCTGTAATGCTGTGTCAACCGTTTCTTCCGCAATCATATCCGACAGTTTCCGCATTTCTTCCAAATCCAACACAACTTGGAATGCGTTTGTGCCGTATAGGCCTTCTTGACCACACATGATATTTGCTGAAACACCGCGCATCATATCCAACTCTGCATGTCTGGCGGCCTTCAAGAACATTTCAGGAGTTTCTTCAAAAGATGCTTTGGCAATTGGTCCAATGTTGTCGTTATTGATACCGTGTCTGAATATGGAAATCATTTTGTTTGTAAAAGTCATTCTATCACACAAAATACACATGTGATGATAATTTACATATGTGCCATCAAATTCAATGACCTCCGCCAACTCATTCATAATGGTTTGTCTCGCGGCCTCAATTCCAAACACATTGTAGGTCTCAACAATATCATTACTAAAAGTTCGTTTAGCGTCAATGTAGTCAATCGCCAAAACATCAATCAAGTTTGAACCGACTGTATCTAGAACCCAAATATCTTCTTTTTTGTAGGAACCAGCCGTTTCAATGACATTGTCCTTGATTTTTCGCAAGATGACCTTGTTGATTTTCTTGATTCCACGAATAACAATATTGTTCAACAGTTGGTCCTGGAAATTTTTCAACAAATATATTTGGTCAGATTGGTCCAGTGGATTCACCTTTGCCTTCTTTGGACCACTTTTGTTTGCAGATTGTTTCATCACAGAATTCATACGAATACGGAAAACCAGTTTGTCGGCATTGTAGTCGGTGTAGACGCAAGAAATTTCATCACCGAAACTATTCTTCAGTGTGAAATTGACATCGTCCATCGTGATATTTTTTTCCAACATAATCTCCGGGTCCATCTCCATTCTCAATATCCATTTGGACTTTTCATTCGTATCGTCGGACAGTGACACTTCATTACATTCGTCCATCATCGACTCGAATGCTCTGTATTGTTCCATTGTTGAATGGTCTTCGCTTATTAACGAATTCAAATCATCTGGGTCGAAACTAATTTCAGTGGATTTCACGATTTCTTGCATCTTGGTATGTTCGAGCATATACATTATGGATTGGGCCTTTTCACGGTCAGCCTGGTCCTCTGGTTTCAAGAAGATTGTCAAAGAAGGATTCTTTGGTTCAGAAGAAAGCGACAAGATTTCTTCAATTCTTGGAACACCACGAGTTACATTTGACTTTGAACTTATACCTGTGTGGTGGAAAGTGTCTCTGAGAGCAAGACCATTATAGATGTTAAAATTCTTAGTGTCCAACACTGTCAAATCATAAGCATAGTTTGTCGTATTAGATACTTCTTCTATAGATTTAATTTTATCGAACAAGACATCACGATATTTATCAGCACATCTCTCTTCAAAACAAATCTCGCCGTCAATTTCATTTGGAACGGTTGAGTGTTTTCTTGCAAATTCATACTTGTAGATTGATTCATGTGCAAATATGTATTGAAGATTTTCTTGTTTATTTTTTATTTTCATATTCAACATGGAAGCCAATTTTGGCGCTTGTTTGTTTCTTACAATCAAGTTGTATGACTGTTTTATATTTTTACTGCCGCGATTGTTTGTTTCTGGTTTTTTATATTTTCCTATGTGGCTGTATATTCCAAGAATGTTCAGTATTTGTTGAACATCTATCAACATATTTTTTGAAACAGATGATACCATAATAGAATGGTCTTTTTTGGAAATTGTTCCATCTCCACCAATGTATGCGTCCAAGAATCCAAGTAGACACTCGCGATTGGAAAAGATAACATGGTTGGAAATGAATTTATTGTGGCTCAACTTACCGCAGAAGTTTTCGAGGAGTCTACATAATAATGAGTTGTAGATTCTAATGTCCTGTGTTGTCCAGCCGTCTTGAATAAAATCCTCCCTTTTGTAAGTTTTTGTTGTAATGTTCCATTTTTCACACAGCTCTAAGATAGGAGCAAAGTATTCAGCGTCATTGTTTGCGATTGATATTTGATGTTTCGTCATACAACCTTCTGCTGCATAAGCACCGACCAAGTATCCAAAATTATAATCCAATGGAATTGTTTCTGGAATAGTGTAGTTGGCCTGGCCATTCTTTTTCATGTATATACAATTTTTCGCAAAGACAGTTTTACTTTGTTGTCCTTCTCTCATCTTATCATTCAATTTAGATACCAATGAATCACTTCGACTGTAAGGCAAGACAAATGTTTTTCCATTGTGATTTTTCCACCAATGATGTTCATTCATAACAGATTGTGCTTTTTCAATTTCAGTTGAGTAAATATATTCTGTTGGAGGAAGAATTTCTTTCAAGTCCAACGACTTATTTTCTTGGAAATCAATCTTTTTAGTGCTTATTGGTAGGTAGTCGCCGACTTTCAAGGAATCGCCATCTACTGGAACAATTTTTCCTTCAACTAATTTCAAGAAAGACTTCGCTTTTGTCGCAATGACTTCTCGATTTTCTTCTGTAGTAATCTTCAACATTGTATTTGTTCCGTCTTTGTTAATGACTGGGTGTCTAGTGACTGCCTCGACTTCTTTCCAAACAATATCACCTTCTTCCGTGCATGATGGTATTTCAAAGTATTCAAGCAATTCTGCATATGTCGTATCCTTTTCCTTGTAATAGTCAAGTTTCTTTGGATTTGCAATGTGTTTTTCAATAAACTCACCAATTTCCACTTTTTGCACTTGTCCTGCTCGGTTTCTTACAATGATAGGTGTTTCATATGTTACAGAATTTAGCGTATTGTGAACAATGATACCATAATCAGTCATGAAAGTTTGATTAGCTGGAACTGTGAAATCATAGACATACTCTGTTTGGTCGGGTGTATAAATTTCGATACTTTTGATTTCATCCCAAATGACATTTGAGTTGGATGCCTGATTCAAAATTCGCATTTCTTCCTTGATTAAATGGCAATCTGGGTGTTGTTCAAAATCTTTAATGTATTTTTGTAAAGTGCGGCGTCCGATTGCTTCCTTCTTTGCCCATCTGCCGTATGTGCGACTTTGTCCAGGAAGTTTTAAGGTCTTACCGCATTTTGCAATCACTTCACCTAATCCGTTGATTTTATCAACTTCATCTGATAAGTTATGAGCATCTTCTCTCAAGGCATAATTCACCATTTCAGCAAGTTTATCTTTGTGAACTAGACTACCAATCTTTTCTTGGTATAAAACACTATATCTTGCGGACATGGTTAAATTGTAAATATCATAGTCCTTCACAAAATTACTTCGAATATTTCCAAAGATATCAAAATAGGAGAGTAATAATGCCATGTCTTTAATCAATTGTTTACTTCGACTACATGCGCGGATTTGATGATGTCCTTTGTCTTGTTGGAAATTACCGTCGCCATCAAAGTATGCTTGAATTAATCCGGCTTTGAATTCATTTGGCGCCAAGAATGCAAAATCAGGAATTCTCTTGACAAAGGAACCATTACCGCATGTATTTTTGATAAATCTAGCCAACACAACATCATTGAAAATGGTTGATATGCCTGGACCGAATTCTCCAGGTTTTTCATTCAACCGACATTCTTTTCCAAATCTTTTTGCAAAGAGTTTGGTATTTTCTATGAAATGAGGTGAAATATTTGTAATTACAATTGGTCCGATTACTTCGTCTGTAGAGGTATTTCGAGTCAAATGACCTTCTGACAAATATGCTCCAATAAACCAACCAAACAAATAATCCAGTTCATATATTTCACCCCCAATTTCAACGGTGTTTTCAACAAATGTATTGTCTATATGTTTTGCTACTGGAATTCTCATGCCTTCTTTCAAGTCAGAACCAGTAATTGGTAAAACGGTTTGGTCTTTTCGAATTAAATGAGAATGACTTGTAGTCGTCTCAACTACTCTACCACTTTTAGTAACTACTTTCATCATATCACCATTCACTGGGTGACGACTAACATGTGATATTTTATTCCAATGTGTTTTTTCTTCACCATCAACACCAATGATGAAATATTCGTCGTCAAGAGTCTCTAGTAATGTTTCTACACTATCTACATGACCAGTGTTGAATGTCAAATGCGGGTTCTCCTGAATGATTTTATCGCAAAATGAACCAATTTCTACAGATTGTAATGAAATTTTGTTTGTGGTCTTATTTTTTATAATTATTTTATTTTTTTCCTTACTGAACTGGCTCATCTGTGTAGTTGGCTCGCCTATGCTCTGTGCTGCAATCATGCCAACCATTTCACCAGGTGCAACAATAGCGCGTTTATAATTCACCGCAATTGTTTCCAAAAGTATCGTCAAAGCTGCTCGGTTGAATCGCTTTACAATCAACAATTCTTTTGGCGAAAGGTGGAAATAATAAAGAATTTTGAACAGGTGGCTTGGAACTGCGCAACGAATCATTTCCAAATTGGCGTAGGCTGATTCAATCATCTCGAATGCCTCCAAAGGCGTAATGTCCACAATTGAATTGGAAGTCAAAGTTTGTTGTCCTTGAATATTACTAATGATATGGGCGAATCCAACAGGTGAACTTACCGAACTGTCCCCTTTGTATTTGAATACATTCTTGATAATTTCGTCTCTTGCTTGAACCATCATGTCGGTATAAAACTTGCATTTTTCTTGAATCTGTTTGTTTTGTTTCTTGAAACGGCTCATGGTATTTTTTTCAAAGAAAGTTGACAATGTCTTCATTTTACCTGTTTCATCAGGAATATTGAAATGTCCATAAATATCTTGAATACTCATTTCAACCAACTTTAAACCTTGATTTTCTACTTTCACTGGGTCAATTCCGTCGTCTCCGTAACTGAATTCTACGACTTTACCTTTGTTTGTTCTTACAGTCATATCGTAGTTCACCATCAAGTCTTCTAAACCCTTGATTAATCGTCTCTGGATATAACCAGTACTCGAAGTTTTCACAGCAGTATCAATCAGACCAATACGACCAGCCATTGCGTGAAAGAACATTTCTTGAGGATTTAATCCGTTGATATAAGAACTCTCAACAAATCCACGAGCTCCGGGCGTATCATCAAACTTGGTAAAGTGTGGTAGCGTTCTTCTATCAAAACCATATGGAATACGCTTTCCATCTACATTCTGCTGTCCAATGCAAGAAATCATTTGTGAAATATTTAAATCACTGCCTTTTGAACCTGCATTTACCATAATAACAAAACGGTTGTCTTTATCCAGACTCTTTAAACCGATTTTTCCAGCCTCTGAAGAAGCCTGGTTCAATATATTATTCACTTTTGTTTCAAACTCTTCCTGGTTTGTCTTACCTGTGTTATTCTCCAGAACACCAATCTGGGTTTGGTCGATTAAATTCTTGACATCTGTTTTTTTCTCATTAATGACCTTTATAATTGATTCCTTTGTTTTGTCATCTGAAATCAAATCAGATATTCCAACACTATACGCGCTCGATTTCATGTATTCGGTAATGATGTTTTGTAAATCATCTATGAAATTCGATGACGCAAAGTTTCCATAGTCATTGCATATTCGATGAATCAAACCTTTTGAGCCGGAACCCAAAACATCTTTATCCATCTGTCCTCGCAAGTATTCACCATTCTTGATTTCCAAAACATTATTGGATTTCTTGGAATCTTCACCATCACCAAATAATTTGGTCTTGTAGTGAAGACTCAATGGTGGTAATATTTGAGACAACAACTCGAAATTTGTGATGGTTTTCTTGTCTGAAGTAAATAATTCTTCATTGACGCGTTGGAACATCATCAATATATTCATGGCTTGGCGAGGCGTAAATTTGATTCCCTCTCGCGTAAACCGATTGCAACCAAGCATGGAATCCTGGAAGATACCAATAATTGGTTTATTATTTGCTGGACTCACTATTTGGTATGGCACTGCTGCCAAATTGCGTAGTTCCGAGTCAGCGTCCACATCTTGTGGCATGTGCAAATTCATTTCATCTCCATCGAACTTTTGTAGAGCATTTATGCAGTCATTATTTTTATTGTATGAAACTTTTTGACTGCATAATTTTTTTCTACAACCCCCAAGGTTTCCCAAGGGGAAGGACTGTACCTTAAGCAGACTCCAGATGGCTAATCCTTCATTGTCTACCAACACCTCAGCAGTCTCTGAGAGGGTATCATAGTCTACCAAACGACTTTAGATACTCCACTGCGGATTACCTATTTTGTATCATTATTCCGTATAAAGATACATATCTCTCACTTTTTTACCATTGGGTTCGGCCATTAACCGAGTTCCTCACTAAAGTTTCCAGTAGTGAGTGGTAGTGAGAGCTTTAAGGAGTCCCCGTCAACAAGGTGTTTCGCAAATAAATCTATATATTTTTGAGGAAATTCTATATTATTTTTATTTAAATTGTTTTCCTCAAATATAAATCTATTCACTAGGGAGTTTCACGCTTTTAACGCTCCCTGTTGCCAACCTCGATGGTATTTTAAAAATTCGATCGGCATTGTACGGTTTTGTGTCAGCGACATTCATTCTAAAGGTGTCGCCTCGCTTCATGATGCGAGCAATGTGACACATCATCGACATTCTGTGTAATGTCGGTTGTCTGTTGAATAAGATTGGGTCTCCGTCCATCATATGACGATGAACAATGTCTCCATTTTCGAGAACAATCGACTTTCGGTCAACATATCTCAGCGTAATAGAGTCCCCATTTTTCTTTTCCAATATTTTTGCGCCAGGATGAACATCTGGACCATTCAATAAAAGCTTCATCAAGAACGCTCGATTCACATCATTCACGACGACTGGTTTCGTGATATTTTTCGCAATCTTCATAGGAATACCTAATTCGCGAATGGAAATATTTGGGTCAGCCGTAATTACTGAACGAGCACTGAAATCTACACGCTTTGCCATCAGATTTCCTCTCATACGACCACCCTTTCCATTCAACCGGTCCTTGATTGATTTCAAGGGACGACCCGAACGCTGTGCCACTGAGGCAATGCCCGGTATCTTATTATCCACTTGTGTAGCAATATAATATTGCAAAACGGTCGTCCAATCATCAATGATGTTTGCCGGAGCATTGTTTTGTATTTTTTCTTGTAGAGTTTTGTTTGTTTTTATAACATTTACCAATATATGACTTAAATCATCTTCTGAACGCTGTTGCGCATCATGTTTTACCGAAGGTCTTACTGCGGGTGGAGGAACCGCCATGACTTGACAAATCATCCAATCTGGTCTCGACCAAACTGGACTGAATCCCATAAAAGATACATCCTCATCCGAGATTCTCTTGAAGATTTTCAGCGCCATTTCTGGTGTAATTTTTATAACGATATTTTGATTCTCACCGCTTGATTCACCCTTCCACTCCGCAAATATTGTTGCTAAACCTTCTTTTCGAATACGAAGAGGTTGAAGACAACCGCAACCGTCCTCCGAATCTTCACCGCAACGCTTCATTTTACTTGCTAATGCAAACACATATTTCCAACGAGCATCACCGGACATTTTCAAAGCTTGTTTGTATTTTTCCTTACTGATTAATAATTTTGAACACTTGAAGCAAACGCAACGCAATACCTTCAAGCATGTACTCAAGTATTGAATGTAAAACACTGGTCTTGCTAATTCAATATGTCCAAAATACCCGGGAGTTTGCATATAATCTAAACCGTCTGTTGGACAAATCAGTCCCGGTTCTAATACCCCCATGCGAGGGTCGAAAAGTCCGCCAATAATAGGTTTGTTATTAATATAAGTATCTCGAGAAGTGATCTCCGCAACAGAACCTTTGCGAATCTCATCTGGAGATAATATACTAAATTGTATACCTACGATTTTGGAACAGTTCTTGTTTTGACTTTTGGAAGACATCTTCTATATACTATATGTAAGATAACTTTAGATTCTTTTTTTTAAATCAATTTTATTTTTAATTTTTTTTCTATCGATTTTACCTCTTAGATTTATCAAAGAAGAATTCAATATACGCATTCAATAATTTATCAAATGTGTAAATTCTCAAAAAACATCAAACAGTCAAAAGATTCAAACATGTTCTCCTTCTAAGTAACAGGTTTTGAACAAGTTTGATGTTGCTAAATAAGGGTCAATATTGGAGGCTGGTCTTCTGTCTTCAAAATAACCACAATTTTCTTTGAAAACACTATTCGGAATTCTAACTGATGTATTACGTGTTCCAATTCCCCACGAAAATTTATCATAGCTGGATGTTTCATGAAATCCGGTTAATCTAAGCTGATTATTATCACCATAAAAATTGATAATCTCATTATGATTTTTACTTAGACACGCAAGACAACGATTAATTTCATTTATTCCATTTTCACATCGAGTTTTTTCAGAACTAAAATTAACATGACAACCAGAACCATTTATGTTTTTATCAGGTTTTGGATGATAATTGATTCCGACATTATACTTTTCAGCAACTCTTTCCAATAAATACCTTGCGACAATTAATTCATCTCCAGCAGAAATACCCTCACAAGGACCTACTTGAAATTCCCATTGAAATTTTGATACTTCAGAATTTATTCCTGAAATTTGTATTCCTGTTTCAACGCATAATTTCATGTGTTCCTCCGCAATTTGTCTCTCTATGTTACTATCAGCTTTTCCACAATAGTGATAACCATGATTGTTCTGTATTTTTTCGTCATTCGTAATCATAAAATATTCTTGTTCCAAACCAAACCAAGGTTTTAAATGTTTACCTTTATTGAATAAAATATTCGCAATATGTCTATGATTTGTCGTTGTAGGTTTTCCATTATAATCATATGTATCACATAATACAATGTAACATAAAGAATCTTTTATACTTCTCAACAAGTCATGATATATAGCACAAGGTTTCAAAATAATTTCAGTATCACCATTACTATCTGCCTGCCATGTAGACGACCCATCATAATTCCATTCTGGTATATTTTCTACATCACATTTTACGTATCTTTGTAAAACCCTTGTTTTAGACCTAATTTCTCCTTTTCCTCCAATCCATACATATTCAAGCACTGTTTTGTATGCCATTATTGAATTATATCAAATTACATCATTCTATCTTTATATGATTGTTTCAAAAAAATAATAATTCTAAATAAAAATTGATTTCTATTTAGAACAAATAGTTATATATAACATACAATACAAAATGACCAGAGATACCAAATCTAATATCAAAATGACCAACAAGAAAGAAACCAAAAACACAAAAAAAACAGACAAAAAGAAGGAGGAGGTTGCTCGTCGTCGCAAGTCTAACAAAGATTCAGATGATGACTCTGGGGATGAATACAGTAGTAGCACTTACTCTGATGAAGAAGAAGAGGAAGAAGAAATGGACATTCACGAGTATCGTAAATTTATTTCCAAAATGTTTCCTTCGAAATACATCAACAAAAAAATTAAGGCAGGTGAAAAAGTTAAAAAAATATTGAGTGAAGACAGCGAATCCGAAGAGTCAGAAGAAGAAACCAAAAAGACCTTGAAAAAAACGAAAAACACCAAGTCAACAAACCGTCTCAAGAAGAAAAAGGAGGAATCCGAAAGCGAAAGTGAAGATGATGATGAAACACTTGGCTCAGAAGATACCGAAGATGAATCCGAGGAAGAAGATAAAAAGAAATCAAATAGTAACAAATTCAACATTATATTCACAATTGGTAATCAACTAGACGAAGAAGATGATGAAGAATATTATGATGAAGAAGATACCGAATGGGAAGATTGTGATGATGATGATGAAACCGAAGATGAAGATGAAGAAGTTTCAACCGATGAGTCTTCAAGTGAAGAAGAAACAGAAGAAGAGGAAGAAGAGGAAGAACTTCCAAGAAAAAGCAAAAAAAATCAAAAAAAGTCAAAAAAAGAGGAAGAAACAGAAGATGAGGAGGAAGAGGAACAAAAGAAACCCTCTAAAAAATCAAAAAACAATAAAAAAGATGACTCCAAAAACACAGCTGAAGTGAAAAAGGAGGAATCTGGCGAAAACTTTTATGATGATATTCTTGAGAAGTTAAAACATCTTCAAGACACAAACAAGGACAACAAACTCGTAAAACAATGCGTTCAAGTATACGAAGACGGTGTAAAGGAGTCCAAGAAAAAGCAAGAAAAAAAGGCAAAAAAACAAAAAGCCAAGAATTCTAGAATTTTCAAGAGAATCATCAGAGACAAAAATACCATGAATGATTTCACATTCTTCGAAAAGTTAGAAGCAGAAAATCAAAAAAAAATAATCAAAGAAGTTCGAGAAATCAACAAAATTGTCCGCGTTGAAAAACCATACAGAATAACCTTACTAGAATCAAATATTCCGGCCATATTCAAAGCCGCTGCTATGAAAAAAATAGCATCGCTTAGATACATGGAACCTGGCAGCGGTGAATATTATAAAATCAAAAACTGGGTTGATACTTTCATGCGCATTCCATTCGGCAAATATGAAACACTTCCAATCAATATTCAAGATGGAGTCGACGCCTGCCACGAATTTATGGAAACTGCCCAAAAAACACTTGATACCGCTGTATACGGTCTCAATGACGCAAAAATGCAAATTATGCAAATGTTGGGTCAACTCATCACAAACCCAATGGCAATTGGAACCGCCATCGCCATTCATGGACCTCCCGGTACTGGAAAAACTTCACTTGTGAAGGAAGGAATCAGCAAAATACTCAACCGACCATTCGCCTTCATTGCTCTAGGGGGTGCAACCGACAGCAGTTTCCTAGAAGGCCACTCCTATACATATGAAGGCAGTGTTTGGGGCAAAATTGTTCAAATATTGGTCGACAGTAAATGTATGAATCCAGTGATTTACTTTGACGAGTTGGATAAAATAAGTGATACGCCAAAGGGAGAGGAAATCGCCGGAATATTGACACATTTGACCGACACATCACAAAACAGTCAGTTTCACGACAAGTATTTCGCAGAAATTGATTTTGATTTGAGCAAATGTTTATTCATATTCAGTTATAATGACGAAAGTAAAGTGAACCCTATTTTAAGAGACCGTATGTACAAGATACAAACCAAAGGTTATGAAAAGAAACAAAAGACCGTGATATCAAACCAGTATTTACTACCAAAGATTCGTGAACAAGTGAAATTTGCACAAGGCGACATAATCATTCCAGACGAATCAATCAACTACATTATCGAAAATCATTGTTTCAAAGAAGATGGTGTTCGAAACCTAAAACGATGTTTGGAAATTATTCATACCAAGTTGAATTTGTATCGTTTAATGAAACCTGGTTCAAATTTGTTCGAAGAAAATATGTCGTTGAAGGTAGAATTCCCGCTGACAATCACCACCGATATTATTGACAAGTTAATCAAGAAAGACAAGGACCTCATCAATAACGCGTTGTATGGCTTGTATGTGTAAATTAGTTATATAGATTTATGAGTGTTGTAAAATAAAAAACCTGTTTTTTTTATTTTATTTTTATTTATTCTTTCTTCGAGTATCATTTTTCCGTTTTCGTGTTGTTTTTGATTTTGATTTTCTCTTTTTATGTCGTCGTCGCCCTCCCGTTAAATTGTATTCTAAGTTGTAGATAATTTCACTCGTGTTGCTTACAATATTGAAGCCATTTTTTGTATAAAATCCGACAGTTTCTTTTTTTGACACTAAAGAGATAGTTTTCAATCCCAGTTGTCTCCCGATTTGTTTCACCTTTTCCAAAAGTATAGAACCAAATCCTTTTGTTGCGCAAATAACGTACAAGTGTATAACATCATGAACCACCATAAACACTGTTATACCCTTTATAACACCGGCTTCTTCAATATACACCACACAATTATTTTTATCGCCTAACAAACGCTGTAAATAACTCAACTGAACCGAAGATGTTTGTCCTCTACACAAATCCGGTGTTGAAACAACGAGAGAAATCAATTCTTCTCTTGATAGTAACGATTGTGGTATAGTTTCAAGAAAAATATTCCCTATATAAAAAATGGAAGCCATCTTATATTGCGTATAGAATAAATTTTCATCTCATCTTGTCAATCACGACTTCTTTGGCGACATTGTGAATAATTTTCTTGTAATATTCCTGGTCCTCGGCTTCATCGCGTCCTCCCATGGAATAACACACCATTCGCATATACTTGTCATGCAACTTGGTTTGTGTATTTTTCGAATCTGGATTATGGTCCATCCAACTGGGAATTTGTTTGACATTTTTTGCAGCAATATACTTGATGGCTCGAATCAACTTTTCTCTCGAGAAATCATTTACCCATACATCATTGTCTTTGACATAAAGAACTTCACGCTTCGCATCAGTGCAGTGAATCGGGCGGCGGTGAACCTCGAGTTCCATGAGATTACGCATAATGATTCTGGTCATGGACTCCACATAGCCATACTTTCCAAAATTCTCAAAATCCGAATGTTGGACCTTGACATAGTCGATGAATTCCTGGATATTCATGGCGTCTTTGCAAGTTTCATTCAAGAATATTTGTAGGTTGAACTTGTTGTTCATGGTATTATTGATAGTATTATTGTTGTTCGTAACGGATTGATTATTGGCTAATTCCAACATTTTTGCATTTTGTTCAAGCATGATTTTTTTGAATTCTTCATTTTGCTTCATCAAATCCATAAACATATTCTTGAAATCAAAATTATCTTCTTGTTGTGGTTCTTTCTCTACTTCTTGAAATGTACATGTTTTTTCGTGATACCACAAACCACTTCGAGTCTTGTATGGTTTGTTACAATTTTTACATTTGATACATTTATCATTCGCGTTTTTCTCTATTTTGGTATTATCCTGATGTTTTGGAGTGAGAATATGTTTGTCATAATTGCTCTTTACAGATGTATTGTAACAGCAAAAAGTGCACGTATACAATCCCGATTTTTTACACGTCTCTACCTTTTCGGTTTTCAAAATTTGTTTTGGAAGTATCTGATTCGTGTTGTTTGGGTCATTTAATGATTCAAAGAATTCCTGTTCTATTTTTTTCGCTTGGTGGCTATTTTTACAGTTTGCAAAATGAATAATTACCATGCGCCAGTTCTCCCACCCACCATTTTCACGAATAGTCTTGTACATTTCCAAATTGTAATTTAAAGATTTTTCATTTGTACACGATTGTTTGTGAGAATGTTTTCTTTGCACAAAATTTGTTGTATGACCAACATAAAATTTTTTACACGATGTATCGTTACACACTATTTTATAAATAACAGTATTTGAATAGTCTATTTCTATTTTAGGCATTATACACAGACATAATATTATTTTTTTAACTAATTTGTCTATAAAATTCTTATTATTCTAAAAATCTATAAAAATATCAAAAAAATAATATTATTGTTCAAAAACAACTAAAAATGTTCAAAAGTATAAAAACAGGGTTTTTTGCCAAAAAAAACGGAAAAATTATGCAGCGAAAGTTATAATTATTTTTTTGGTATTGTGAGCATTTCAGTCACAGGCGTACTTTTGAAGGTATTTTCGGGTCTTATTCTGGGTTTTTCAAAATTTGGACATTTTTTTTGTCCATTTTTGACTTCCCGATTTCAAACTTGAAATTCACCTTTTCTTGATTTTTTACAGAAACGTGTAAATTTTCTTTAAGTAGGAAAATCCAGAATATATATTATTTTTAGTTGTGTGGTTGGTTCTTTTACACCCACGCGAAATCCAGAATATTGAGAGAACGACGTGCTTCTGCATTTGTTTGGCCAATATCAAGGATACACCATTGCTTTTCATAATTTTTACACGAGCATAAATGTAAAAATTACATAATAATCTAATATTCACTGTATGGAACATTGTTTGAACCACGATCTATCAAGTAGTTATATTGGTCAACGGTCATACAAGCACATCCAGTGCTGGAAGAATACGCATTTGGACAACATTCAGGTTTGAATTCGGTGTTTGCAAAGAGCAACATTTCTCCCTCGGGTAAAGGAATTGGTTGCTTAGGACGATTTAAAATGTCTTGAACACCTGGCCCAGGAGAAGAGCCTTTACTATACTCCAAACTAGGAGTGAACCATGATGACGTGTTGATTGGTTTGTTGTCAGTTAAACTAAATGAAGATTGTTCATTTGCGTCCATGTTCATCTGGTATTTACTAGAGAAGCCTTCTTTGGTGGAAGAAGCATTCCCGCTCATGCAAGACATAAAAGTATTCCCGAAAAGAATCACCAAAATAATTGCGATTAGAATTAATACTTCGATACGAAAACTAATTTCCATTATTATACATATTTCTTAGATAATATTTTTGAGTCCAAAGTATTTTGCTAATATTTCTCCAAAATGGAATCGATGCTGGAATTGTAATCATCGTAAATTGTACCTTTGATTTGAAATTTCTTGGTATCCGTCAACAAATGGCGTTTCTTGGACCACATCTCCACAGTTCCATAGACAATTTCACCATTTCGTAAAACATCTCCTACGCGAATGTCCTTAATTTCTCTCGTTGCGCCATTTTTCATTTCAACCATGGTGGATTTATGAAATCCGCCATCAAAATATTTGTGAATGAAAGTAGCGTCCTCCAACTCACGAGAATTCACCCCTATCATCAAACAAGATTTTTTCAACACTTCTAATTCCTTTTCAAATACTTCGTCCCAATCCGCAAAAACATAGTTTCCAATGAGGATTCTTTTGCTAGTTGTGTTCAAACAATACAAATGTGGTTCATCATAGTCAACCACCAATTTTCTCTCGGGATGTTCATTGACCCGAATCCATTTGTCTCCATATTTCACTTGATGTGTTCCAGTCACTAAAATACCATTCAAACGATACATGATGGCATGTTTTGCGTCCAGAACAAACTTGGCAGTAATTTTTCCACCATCCACTAATTCATCACCAATAGCAACCGTTTCTATATCTTTTCTTGAGCCATCCTTTAATTCGAGAATTGTGCCACGGTCAAAACAAATGCGCGGTTTTTTGGGCGCTTTCGGAATCGACATGGTCGTCTTTACATGCAATACATCCGTCATAAAAGCCACGACGATTGCTAATGGAATCGCAATGGCGATAAATATAATTGTAAATGAAATGGCCGCTCCCCAGGTAAAAGGAACCACCCACAATCCAACAATCAACGAAGCTAAAGTAATCAAAATAATTATCACAAATTGGAGAATTGCTCCCATTAACGATTTCAAAGTATAATAGGTTCCTAAACTAGTGTATAGTCCAGCAGTCAAGATACCGATGGTTTTGTTGAGAGAATCCACGATAGATATGATGATTTGAATCAGCGGTGTCGTAATGTTCAAAATTCTACCCATGACTTCCTGAGAGATACTCGAAATATTGGTTCGAATACTAGACATCATTGTTTTTATGGTATTGATTGCCTGTGCAAGTTCATTGTAGAGAGAACTCAACATTGAAGTCGCGTAGGTGATTGGTTCAACCGCAAATCCAGTAATAGATGTTAAAATATTCTGCATACAATAGGAGAAATTTTGATTGGTGAAATCGCTGGCAGTCATTCCATCCGGAGGATTGATGATTCCGGCAAAAGGCATCACGGTTGGTTTACATCGTTGATTTACCCAATCATCTTTAATTGGTTGAATATTTTTCAGTACATAAAAGTAAGAAGCAATACAAAACAATACAACAATCAAAATAATAAATATAAAAACAGAGGTCCCATACTGGTCAAAGTATGACAAATCCTTATACATTTCATGAATTTTATTTGAACTTTTATAAATAGTATCCATATATACTGAATGGATAATATTCGGTGCATTTTACAATTTGAGAACATCGTCTTCCCAGTCCCAAAATAAGTATTTTCCTATTTTGATGCGATGATTGTCGGTAATTAGACAATATAATTCTCTATCCATTTTGTTCTCTAAAACCGCGTGTGGATGGTCCTTTACCTCTACAAACTTTCCTTTGGAATCGTCAAACACCATGTGAGTTCCAGTGACTAAAATATCTTCTCCATGAACTCCACCACCCGGAAATTTGTAGTATTTTTCTTTCTCGGTGTTTTCAATTTTCATTATTGCCACAACACGACTTCCATTGCCTAAAATATCTCCTAAACTGATATTTTTCATGTATTTACGATTGCCATCTTCGGTTTCAAGTAGAGTTGTTGAATGGAAACATTTTCCACTTAAACCTTTCACCATTTGTCCAGGAGGTCCTTTCCACGCACTGTTCATCGTCATTAAACTTCCGTTCAAAATATACATCATGGTCACCATGATTCCAATGAGTTTTCCCATCAAGTCTTTAATGCCGATAATTATTTTCTGGAATTCAATAATTAAATTCAAAAAAACACCAAACAAGCTTTGAAGAATGTTGGAGGCAAAACTGCGAATGTTGCTAATCATTATTCGAATTCCGTTGATATTACCACTAAACTCGGCACCGAGGTTTCCTAAATTAGAAGTTATGTATGTGATTGGTTCCAACAATGTTCCCATGTAGCTTGTTTGAATATTTTGAATACAATAGGTGAAATCTTGTTCCAAGTTATCAGAAAGGGGCATATAAACAGGATTGCATCGATATTTCGGCCAGTTTTCTTTAATTTCTTTTACCGCCGTGAAATAATACATGGCTACCACTTGAGCAATAAAGCCCAAATTTACATAAATAAAATTCATCCAATCTACTCCTTTCGGCATTGTTATACTATAAAGATATTATTCCTCGACCAATTTCATTTTATTAGTGTTTTCTTGTTTTTCTAGATTTTCTTGATTTTCTTGACTTTCTCGATTTTCTTGGCTTTCTTGATTTTCTACGTCTTTTTCCTCCTTGTAGTTGATTAGCCGGAATTGGTTGAGGTGATGCAGCCAAGGCGTCATATTTGGCATTTTCAGTATTGGTTGTTATGGTGGTTGCATTCCCGACAATTTGTCCATTGGTAGACTGCGAACCTGTCAAAGTAGATGGATAAAGCGGTTCAACCATTGGAACAACAACTTCTGGTGCAGCAGATGCAGGTGCGGAAGAAGTGGTTTGAAATCCGCCATAGATTCTTCGCCGTCGTCTCTTTCCACCAACTGCGTTCAGCGAAGCTAACAACTCCGCGTTATTATTCGTATTTGCAATTGCGGAATCACGTGGATTGTCGCCAATCATGCCAGCCCGATTTATTCCAGGTAGAGCACTTGATGTAGCCAAATTTTCTGGAGGTGAACTCATGTTCTTATAATATGAAAAGAAAATTAAAACCTTTGAATACAAAACAAAAAAAAAGAGATATGTTTTTCTATATTCTGGAGTGTTGTGCAAAAGATATTTCAATGTAAAAGGTTTAGAAGTATTTTCAAATACTTATAGTATAATATAAGATGGACGATAAAGCAAGGTTACAACTACAAAAAATGATTAAGGCAAATGATGTAGAAGACCAGACTGAATTGATACGGGAACTAAAACACAGTCATCTTCTCCAAAATGACATCAACCAGCTATTAATGTTGAAATCTAAACACAGAAACGACCCCGACAAGATTCATGAAGAAGCAATGAATAATTGCGGATTTTTGTTTACTTACTATACGGATATTTACAACAAAGTAAGAAAAGACGAAATTGACTTGAAAATACTGAATCAGTTTTTGAATGTATTGAGAAGAATTGAAGACGGCGAATTAGACCAACACGAAGGTTCATTTGTCATTGGAACCCTACTCAAGGAATTATATGTAGACAGTGCACTTAGAAAAGCCGCCAAGTTGAATGAAAACAAAGAACCTGAAGAAGAAATTCAACCAAGAGAGAAGGTTGATATTTCTTGGAAACAATTCAAAAAAACAATATAAAACTAGAAATTGAATGTGTAGTAGATGGGAACAAACCCAAATGATAATATTTTTGGAATTATGATTTACACAATCAATGATGATAATGTGAAACTATTGTATAGAAAGGAAAATGAAGAAAAAATGTCAAAGGAAGAAATGAGGGAAGCGTATTTATTCTATACAAAATTGGATGATAAAAATGATGTGAAAATCAAAATTTACACCGAGATAAGTAGCACATTGAATATGGTGAATGATAAAAATTTCATGATGTGGCAACCAATACAGTTGAGTCATTTTTTACAAATATTCCGAAACTTGGAACCTTGAAAACAAAAATAAGTATTTTACAAAAAACAACTTAAAGACACATCTAAAATATATTTGTCCTTTAGTATACTGGACAGCTCAGGGTTCAACAAATCCTGTTCTCTTGCCTCTATAGCTCATTCGGTTAGAGCATTAGCTTAGTAAGCTAAAGGTGATGGGTTCGATTCCCATTGGAGGCTTTTTTCGGTGGCCAATATAATTTTTCAAACCACCAGGGTTCTTTTACCATTGTTATTGTTTGTAGTTGAACTGTTTTTTGCAAACCGGGAATCCAAGTATACATGTTTATTCCTTTTACAACTGCATCTAAAAAGTCTTTATCATCATGGATACAACACACAGAAGAAAATACCTTGTCCAGTAAGATATTTTCCACATCAAAGTATATGTATGATTTTGCACATGTGTATATGACATATTTATCATAAAACATGATTTTAGTTCTTCTTGGAATCGTTCCTTTATTTTTCATGATAAGGTTGAACAAACCGATTTCAATGTTCGTATCTTGGCCGTCAATAAACTTGTTTTGTCGTTTACTTACATCGTAAACTTTTGACGATTTTTTTTTGAATATTTTCATCATCAGCATGATATACCTTTGATGAATCCACATATTTTATTTTTATGTCATTTTTACAAAATATCGAATTACACGAGAGAAGAAATTTCAATTTAGAAATAACTTGCCTAAAAAGAATAACCACAAACTATATGCCAAAAAAATCTTACACTGCAAAAAAATCACAAACCCTGGTCATTGTTGAATCTCCCGCAAAATGTCTCAAAATCGAATCCTATCTAGGTCCCGGGTATAAATGTATTGCCAGTTTTGGTCATCTTCGAAACCTAGTTTCTCTCAACGACATTGATATTACTCATGGGTTTCAAGTCAAATATACAAATGATGACAAAAAAGACAAAGTCATTGCGAACTTGAAAAAATACATTTGTGAATCGGATGAAGTTATTTTGGCGACAGATGACGACCGAGAAGGAGAAGCGATTTCATGGCATATTTGTATGTTGTTTGATTTATCACTCGCTACAACCAAACGCATTGTGTTTCGAGAGATTACTGAAACGGCGATTCAAGCCGCTATAAAAACGCCGAAAACAATCGACATGAATCGTGTCCACTCACAACAAGCCCGACAAATTCTAGACATGTTGGTTGGATACACCATTTCTCCCTTGCTCTGGAAATACATTTCAAAAGCAAACCTGAGTGCTGGGAGATGTCAAAGTCCAGCTCTCCGATTAATCTACGAGAACCAATTAGACATTGATAATTCTCCGGGAAGGCAAGTCTACAAGACCACTGGATACTTTACCAGTCAAACGATTCCTTTTGAGTTGAACCGCGAGTTTGACTCGGCGAGAGAAATAAGCGATTTCCTAGAAAACGAAGTGAATCATTCGCATACTTATTCAAGGACAGAACCAAAGAAAATCATCAAAGAGCCACCAGAACCATTAACTACCTCAAGAATACAACAACTCGCCAGCAACGAACTCCGCATTTCTCCCAAAGATACAATGAGGTCGTGTCAAATTCTTTATGAAAATGGATACATCACTTATATGCGGACCGATTCAAAGAAATATAGTCAGGATTTCATAGAGGCCGTTAAAAACTGGATAGTAAAAGAATACAATGACCAGCGATACATTCATAATCAAATCGATAATCTGGGTAACGGGAGAAAAACAAGCATCGAAGACATCAAAAAAGCAGAAAAAACAAAAGAAAAGGATTTGAATGCACAGGAAGCTCACGAAGCGATTCGACCCACTTCCATTTCTCTCAAAGATATTCCAGAAACCGAAAAAGAGATTGGACCGCGTGAGAGAAAATTGTATGCCATGATTCGAGAAACAACTTTGGAATCTTGTATGGCACCGGCAGAATATTCAACAATAACCGCCAGTTTCTCTGGATACAAGAACACAACTTACAATTTCACAAGTCAAAATGCATGTTTTCTTGGTTGGAAAATCGTTTCTCTCAACAAACAAAAACAAGACCAGACCGAGAAACAATATCATTATTTGTTACAAATCAAACCAGGGACGGTGTTTGAATACAAAAAGATTGCCTCTGTAGTTTCCTTGGTAAATACTAAACACCACTACACCGAAGCAAAATTGGTTCAACTCCTCGAAGAAAAGGGTATTGGTCGACCATCGACCTTTTCTTCTCTCGTTGAAAAGATTCAAGACCGCGAGTATGTCAAGAAACAAGATGTAGACGGGAGAAAAATCATTTGCATAAACTATGAATTGGAAAACGATGTCCTCACTGAAAATACTGCCACGAAGGAATTTGGCCAAGAAAAGGGGAAACTCGTTTTGCAACCTTTGGGTAAAATTGTCGCCGAGTTTCTCTCCAAAAATTGTGATAAATTCTTGAATTATGAATACACTAGTGAGATGGAGCGAGAATTGGATGATATCTCTCGCGGTGAAAAAGAATGGATAGAGTTGTGTGAGAAATGCCATGCGGATTTAGAAGAGATGAAGACCGCCATCGCGAAAACCGAGAGAAAATTTGAAATCAAGATTGATGAGAAACACAGCTATATTCTTGGAAAACATGGTCCGGTAATTAAAGGAATCGACGAGACTGGAAAAACAGTTTTCAAATCAGTCAAACCGGATTTAGACTTGGGACGAATCGAAAAGGGGGAATACACCTTGGAAGAAATTGTCGACGAAAAAAAATCGATTCACCCAGAAGAGAATTCGAATTCAAAACCGAAACCAGATTTTATAAAATTAGGAAAGTATCAAGACAAGATACTCTATTTGAAAAAAGGACCCTATGGTCTTTATGCTAATTGGGGAACCACCAACAAATCTCTATCTTGTTTAGGGAATCGACCCATGGAAAATATAGAACTGGAAGATGTTATCAAAGTAATTGAACAACCAGTCGAACCAAAAAAGGCGTTTTATAAGAAATCATTCTACAAAAAAGGGTAAAAAAAATATTGCGATAATATAACCATGTCTAAAAGAAATTTACCTTTACCAAATACCGCATTAGAATTTCTAAGAAATAAATCTCATTTGGAAGGACTCATTCGTAATATTGGTATAAACACTAATTGGTTTAGCAGTTTATTTACACTAGATATTCTAGATGAGTTTGTTGTAAAAGCAACTGCTCAATCACCAACTTACTTTGAGAATAAAGTGATTTTGAACAGAGAAGGTTTGTTGGCCTTTATTAAAACACAGTTTCCACAAGGGTTCGATTTGCAATATGCAGAAACTTCCAAATATGGTGCTGATTTCATAGATAATTTGATATTGGAAACGACATTTTCCATTATATTTGATAAATCATATGGAACTTGTTCAGGGCAGATAGGAGAACGTTACGCAATAGAGTCTTTCAACAAAATAAGGAAAAATCTAAATACTTTTGATATCGCAATTATTTTGGAAGTGAATACGTCAACCAATGTAGGCGCTAGTTTGTTAAGTAGTTATGATTCTTTGAGTGAATACAAGAAAACATTAGCTCCAGGGGAAGAGGTTGACATTGAGAAATACCATGAGTTTCTAGGAAAGCCACATGTCCAAAAAAAAATCAGAGAAGAAACAATTGAGTCTCAAGCAGAATCAGATTTTGAAGATGATAATGACAATGGTAAAGAATTCAAAAACGAATTCCACATTATAAATCATGTGAAAAATTTATTGAAGGATATTCTAGAAGTCAATAAAATACTTGCGTTCATTATACCTGAACTAGGGGAATGCAAACTACCAAGACCAAAGTATCCTCTAGAAGATGTATGGTCGATTAACTTGATTTGTGGAGGAACTGGTGGAAATGGTGCTTATTTGATATCGTTGTTTTTGTTTTCAGTCATAAGTGGGGCACAAATGGGCAAATGGCCTCCCATAGGTGTTTTGGAGTTAGCGGGAGGATATGAAAACACCGCGGGTTTGTGTTTGTACACGAAATTCGGGTTCAAGGTGGATTCCTCAATCAGAGGACCATACTGTTTCAGTGATTACCATAATCTTCCACATATTGCGGATTTTAGACCATTCGATTTGGATGCAACATCACAAACAATGATAAATTTGATTACTTCAAAAACACCAATCCCTCCATTTTATAAGAACCCTCTTTGCTACATCAAAAATCCAAACTTACAGATTGTTTTAGCAATCATGTTGAATATCAAAGATAGTAAAGACGTTTTGTATTATTTTCTTCTAGAAAACAAATACATCGTCTATTTTGAAAGAGCACTCTATATATTGCTCAATAAAAAACCCTATAAAGACCCATATACACATCAATATACAGAAAATGATTTGAATGAAATTATCCGGTTATTGTTTTCAATGTCGCAGGTAAATCCAGTTGATATTGAAAATACTTATAGCAATTCAATTTCCTCATTGACTGCTGATGAGAATGACAAAATAAACTATATTTTAACAGGAAAACGACCAGCACAAATGGCTCCTCAGAGAAGAAGATACATCCCACCACCCAAATACATACCACCACCACCATCAGGACCACGACCATTACAAAATCCACAAAACCCACTACAAACACCACCACCATCTCCACCACCATCACCACCTTCATCCTCATCCTCACCATCACCAGGAAATCAGCCTCCTTGCAATCCTAGAGATTCGAGCTGTTACATCTCTGGTGGTAGAAAAAGAACCCGAAAAATAAGAAGAAAAAGACGCACAAGAAAACAATCCAAAAGACACCACAAAAAAAGTAATAAAAAAAGCAAATAATACAATAAACATCAATTGTCGTTATTGTATTATTTTTGTTTCAGTCGCAGACAAGTAAACTGAAATGTCATGGCGAAAAACATGTTTCCAAAGTTCAGCTGTATTCCATTATGGTATCGAAAGGTCAACTTTATTTTTCGAACTTTATTCAATGGAGGGTCATAAACTCGTGGATTGAAAAATCCACCGACAAATGTCAAAGATATTGGAGTAGAACCGAGCGATATTTTTCCAAATGCCGCCTCGACTTGACCATTGGTTTCATTGGTTGTTTGTGTAAATTCCGAAGGATAGAATGGGTATGTTTTGTCAATAGTGTTCCAGCCATCAATAAACAAATAAATATAAGGGTCCCCAAAAATATTCAAGCGAAATGGTGGTTGAATATAATAACAGGATGCGCCAGATAAACTGGAATCAGGGGTGAGCCAGTATCCATTATCACCCGACACCACATCTCCATAGTAAAATCGCACATCTTTTCCAGAGTTTGTAGATTGAGTAGAATAAGTATCAACGCGTTCAAATCCTAAATTACTTGGCAATCCCCAGTTGACATATTCTTTTTGTTTGAATCTATTGTTACATTGCGACGCAAGTTCTACCTCTTTTTCAGCGAAATAGCTTGAACCATTCGAAATGACAAATCCAGAACTGCGATTTCCAAACCACAAGTATCCATTGACATAATTGTACGCCAATACAAATTGGTCATAAGATGTAAAACTAGAAGACAAATCTGGAGCATATTCCGCAAGATATTCTGTGATGTAATCTGTAACGGCATCATTCATTCTTCGAGTCAATTCGGTAATCATTTGGTCGACACTAAAGTATCCATTTTCTATTTGTATAATGAAATCTTGTTCTTTTCTAGCATTCAATGCTTGGAAAATGGTATATTGTAAAATACTGGCGGTACTTCCACTGTATTCAACCGGGTTGTACGGTTCATTGATTCTAAACAAAAAATAAACATTGTTGAAAATGACATCGAATAAATTATTGTTGATAGGCATCGCCATTTCTGAAATAGTCATAGTTTTCACATTCAAATAGTCTCTAGGAAATTCTATTTCAAATGAACCCGAGTCTGGATACTTGAATACATTTCGGTCTTCTGAATGAACAGAACAATAAAATTGGACTTCTTCATATTCTGCTGTATCTCTGTTAACTGGCATAATTGCATGACTATTTTCAATATTAAAGCGGCTCATATTTCAATTCTATTGTATATTATTATTATAAAATTATTTTTATATAAAAATACTGGAATAATATATAACAATAGTAAAATGACAAACATAACAACCGTCCCCCCCTATACGACAACCTATCAATCTTCAGCATCAACGACGCAGTCCAACGGACCATCTATTTTAAGAAACGGGATTGTTCAATTTACGAATGGTCAGCCTCTTCAAAACTACTGGAATTCCATCACGAATAGCGCTGGAGCTACTGTAGGAACTACTACCGTTCAAACTCCTTATTTGTCTCCACCAGTAAATTCCAGCTACAATTTATATATTCCAAATAACTTGTATGTAGGAGGCACCATTTATGGAACAGTTGTGGCGCCTTCTGATGAGCGATTAAAAACAAATATTGTAAATTTGGAACCTTCCTTTCAAGAAAGGGTTCTCGAATTGGAACCAAAGTCTTATACCTATATTGCGGATTCGACCCAAAAAACACATTATGGGTTCATTGCTCAAGAGGTAGAGCAAACTTTTCCAGAATTAATCTATGAACAAGTTGACCCAATTACGAATGAATCAACAAAGGCGGTGAATTATGTGGAGATGATTCCAATTTTGTTGTTGAAAATAAAAGACCTCCAAAAACAAATCGACGAAATGAAGCAAAAATAAAGTCGAGGCAAAATAAAATATCATATTATTATATCCAAGAATAAAATGATGACAACTGCTGACTATATATCTACCCTGTCAATGAATGTAATGATTGCTGGAACCGTTGCCATATTAATTACACTGTTACTAGGTGCATACAACAGAACTTCATTAATTGGAACAATGTTGGGCTACTCACTGATTGCACTATCACTTGTGTTTTTTGTGGCAATCCAAGCCAACAAACCAGGAACAACCGCATCTAGTGTATTGTTCACTTCTGGTCCATTTCTAATTATGACCGCGTCCATTATTTATTTAATGTTTCTTCTAGGAAAATACTTTAATGAAATCACGAGTGGTCATATCTCCCAATATTATTCGACCTTTTCCACTTTATTTCTAATAATTACTTTGATGCAAGTGTGGTTACATTCCACAAACAAAACCGACTCAAAAGCGATTAAAATGTCAATGTACTTGTTGGGAACAATTAATATCATATTTGTCGTGACTTTAGGAATAATTTTAGCTTATTTCTCTACAGATGGTTGATTTTGATGAACTTGAAAGTCAGGCCAATTTGGGTCTCGGTTTCCCAAATTCCAGATATTTTCAACATGAATAAATGATTGGTGGATTTATCGAATGTCATGGTCTCAGAAAATAATTTAATATTTCCATTTTTCAGCTGGTCATAAATTTTATGACTGGTTATCTTGTTTTTCAAGTTCACTCGTTTCAAAATAGATTCTTCAATGACACGAATATTTTCAATAAGTTCCCGATGGTAGTTCAAATTGAATGAGCATTTATATTTGTTGTAATATTTTTCGACATTGACATCGTGTAAATCTAGTAAAAGGTTGACTCCATTCAAAATGAAATTTGGTGTTGAATATAATATGCGAATAAACATGCCTTCATTCATGATGGTATTCTTGATTGGCTCACAGAAATAAATGGAATTAATATCATATTGGTCTATATTTTTTACAATGTTCATAATACATTTTAACCGTTGATATATTTAAACCGTTTTTTATTTTTTCGTTATAGAGATAAAATAAAAATACAATTATAGTTACATATATGCAAAATAAATGTATTGGTGTAAAATTACACGGAGGTTTGGGTAATCGTCTCTTTAAAATTGCAAGTGGATATGGCATTGCGAAAGAACAAAATAAAGAAATGGTGATAGCAGTAAATTCTGTGAATCTACATAGTAATGAGGACTATTCTCAAACTGTATTCAGAAAATGTAAATACCAAGAAATAGAAAATCCAGATATTAACAATGAACCAGAAGATTTTTGTTGCAGAAAAATGAAAGTAATAAGTAGTGAAAATAATATTTTGCTTGAAGGATATTACCAAAGTGAAAGATATTTTAACCACTGTAAACAAGATATATATGAATTATTTGAAATGGAAAATGAACGAAAAGAATATCTAGTCAACAAATATACAAATCTAGATTCTGGTTTTTTTATTCATTTTCGAAGAGGTGACTATTTGAATGTTCAAATACATAATATAAATTTGGAAACTTATTATTTAGAAACAATCAAATATATAAAGACAACCCATCCAGGTTCTTTTTATTATATTTTCAGTGATGACATTGCACATTGTAAAAATATAGATTTATTGAAAATGATTGATTCAAGTAATATTTGTTTTGTTGAAAATGAAAATGAAATAAACTCATTGTATTTAATGTCATTATGCAAAAAAGGAGGGATAGCTTGTAATAGCAGTTTTTCTTGGTGGGGTGGTTTCTTAAATGAAAACCAAAATAAAGAAGTGTTTTTTCCTGACAAATGGTTTAACAATGATTGGTTAGTGGAAACAGGATTTGATGGTTGCAAAATTATTAATGTAACAAAACCTACTTTTGTTAAAACCAATATTCCCAGAATAGATTTAAGAAACACTACATTTATGATACCGATACATATAGACCATTCCGACCGTTTCATAAATTTAATAATACAAATAAAATTTTTACTTTCTAATTTTGATACAAATATTGTTATTATTGAAGATGGATTAATTGAAATGTATCCCCTTCTAAAAACGAGATACCTCAAGGATTATGATTTGACATGTGTTAATTATGAATTTCAGTATTGTGAAGATAGATTGTTTCACCGAATGAGAATTTTGAACGAATGTTTAATAAAAGTGAAAACGAGTGTTTGTGTAGTGCATGATTGTGATATACTGGTGAATCCAATCGCATATAAACTAGCTGAAAATAATATAATGAATAAGGAGTTTGATATAATTCATCCTTTCAATTGTGAACTTTATCTGATAGACCAGTCTGTTAAATATGAAATTGATATTAATAAACCACATATTTTTATTGATAAATACAGAAAATATCCTAGATGTGGTAATGGTTATACTGTATTTTTCAATACAGAAAAATATATAAAAATGGGGGGAGAAAATGAAAAATTTTTAGCTTATGGTCCCGAAGATGAAGAAAGAATATATCGTGCCCTTTATAATGGATTAAAATATGCAAAAGTAAATACTCCAGTATTTCACTTAGAACATTGGAGAGGAGAAAATAGTGGAACATGGAATCCTTATTTTAATCAAAATCATGAAGTGTTCAATGCCTTACTTGAAATATACAAAAAAGCCAATATAAATATAAGGTATAGTATGATAGAACTTTGTGACAACACATAATATATATTTGCGTTCAAAGTCAAATAAAGATTCTTGTTGTAATCAATAACAAGAACCTAATGCAGATGACGACTAAATTTCACGAAACTCATTTCGAAGAATACTTGACGGCTTGTCAAAAGGAAGATTTACACCCCAAATTATCCAAGGTTTTCAAAAAATTCCCAAAACAATTGAAAGAATTGAAAAACTTGATTTTTTTTGGTCCGCCTGGTGTTGGAAAATATACGCAGTTCCTGAAATCAGTTAAAAAATACAGTCCTTCTGAGTTGAAATACGAAAAGAAGATATCCATCACATTCAACAAACAATCCTATTTGATGAAAATAAGTGATATTCATTATGAGGTGGATATGTCTCTCCTCGGTTGCAATTCGAAACTACTATGGCACGATATTTATATGCAAATCGTCGATATTCTCTCGGCCAAGGCGGACAAATCGGGAATCATTTTGTGCAAGGGATTTCACGAGATTCATAGCGAATTGTTAGAGAATTTTTACAGCTACATGCAGCAAAATAATTATTCCGCGGTTGATATCAAGTTTGTTTTTATAACAGAGCATATTAGTTTTCTCCCGGATAACATATTGAATTGCTGTGAAGTGATTCATTTAGCGAGACCGAGTAAAATACAATACGGTAAATGTATTAGTAAAAAACTAGACAACAATTGTTTACTGGAAAATATTACAAACATCAAAATTCTTCATGAACCAGACGAGCAAATTCAGGGTTCTCTGCAGGAACCACACAAGATAATTTGCGATAAAATTGTGGAACAAATGGAAAAACTAGAGGATTTGAATTTCCTGAAATTCCGCGACTTGTTGTACGATATCTTTATTTACAACTTGGACATAACCCAGTGTGTTTGGTATATTCTCTCGAGAGTCGTCATGGAAAAAAAAATAAAGCAAGAGAAAATGACAGATGTTTTGATAAAAACTTTTTTGTTTTTTCAATATTACAACAACAATTATCGCCCGATTTATCACATCGAGAATTATATATACTTTTTAATTCAAAATATGCATAGCTTGTGAAATACGCTTAAATAGTAAGTAAAGAATAATGATAATAGATGTTGAATCTGCAAGAAGCATTTGAAGTATTAAATATTAATTCAAATGAAATCCCGGGTTTGACACGAGATGTATTGAAGAAAAAATACCACAAGATGGCTCTCTTGAATCACCCCGACAAAAACGGAAATAGTTTGGAGTCAAAGACCAAGTTTCAGAGAATCAATGATGCGTACCATTTGATAGAGGGAGAAATAACAGTTTTGAGCGAGACGACTACTGATTCTGCTGAAACAGCTGACCGGACTTTGCCTGGATTCAACATGTTCGTAAATTTGTTCATGGAGAATATTCTCTCGGGAAAATACAACGAGTTTGTTTCCACCATTATAAAGGACATTGTCAGTGGTTGTAAGGAGGTTTCTCTCAAATTGTTTGAGGATTTGGACAAAGACCGATGTCTCTTTGTCTATGACTTTATGGTGAAATATAAGAATGTGCTTCACATAAGCGATGCCATGATTGAGAAGGTGAGAGAAATTATTCTCGAAAAATACAAGGATATACAGATATTTCTCTTGAATCCAAGTATTGATGATTTGTTTGAGAACAATATCTACAAGTTGTGTCTAGATTCCGAGAATACCTTTTTGGTGCCACTTTGGCATAACGAGTTGTATTTCGAAGACACTAAACAAAACGAGATTATTGTGCGATGCTGTCCAGAAGTGCCGGAGAATATTTCTATTGATGAGGAAAACAATATACTTGTTGATTTATCGATTAGACTTGATTTTTCTCTCATCAAGTCAAATAAAATTTCCTTTTTGTTGGGTAAGAAAGAGTTTCACATCAAAGTTGATGACTTGAAACTGACTAAAATCCAGACGCATATTTTGAGGAGACAGGGCATTTCAAAGATACAAGAAAAAGACATCTATGGTATCGACAAGAAAGGCGATATTATTGTCAAGATTTCTTTTGTAGAATAAAATGATGGGGTTATTTTTTAATCCCATTACACCTACCATTCCTCCAATAACACCTAGGTTTTTTTGGGTCACATTCTTCTTGTGTTGTTATTGTAGAACAATTTAGTTTTTCTTGTACACAACTAGTTCCATTCCAATAACAATCAACCACATTGTTACAACCTGTTTCACTAGTAAATTGACTACATTTTATAGGGGGGTTACCAAACCCTTCCTTCATCTTAAACACCCCCCAAAAAAACAAAACAACCAGAAGTATTCCTCCACACAACAAAATTGTACGCATTTGACTTTTTTTTGCCATTTTATAATATAACAAAATATTTTTTTTTACATAAACTTTTGTTTCACTTTACAAACTTCTTTTTTGCGAGAGATATTTTTTCACAGAATGCATCATCGTCCTTTGTATGAAGATTTCTATATAGTTCAAATACATACGAATACAGCATACCAAACAAGTAGAAAAAAATAGGTATGGTATCGACAAGAAAGGCGATATTATTGTCAAGATTTCTTTTGTAGAATAAAATGATGGGGGTTATGATTATATATTTGAACAATTAGCACTTTCACCTGTCTCCCAATTTTTAAGGTTCCATTTACAAACATCATTATTAGCTGCACAAACCGGTTGGGTTAATTTACTACAAGGTTCGCTAAGTGCGCATTTTTTTGTAGTTGAATTCCAAGAACAATTCTTACCACCTGAACAACTTTCAGAATTTCGATAAGAACAAGGCACTGTCTGAAACCCTTCCTTCATCTTAAACACCCCCAAAAAAAACAAAACAACTAGAAGTATTCCTCCACACAACAAAATTGTACGCATTTGACTGTTTTTTGCCATTTTATAATATAACAAAATATTTTTTTTTTTACATAAACTTTTAGATATTTTTACATTTCAAATACCGATTTATACAATTATTCATTTCAAAATTATTTTATATAGTCATATGTATAATGGATAGATTTACTCAACTATTTTGGTTTTTTTCTTTACTTTTTATTGTTTTATCAGTATATTTACTATGTTGCACCAAAAAAACTAATATATTTTATTTACAGATTATTTCAGGATGTGGTATCTTTGCTACAAGTAAGATTGGGCGTAAATTTTTAGGTTTAGTATAATCATCGTTTCAAATGTGAAAAGGTGCATTTCACTTGACAAACTTCTCTTTTGCGAGAGATATTTTTTCATAAAAAATAATAACATAGTGTGTTGGCTTTGTTATTATTTTTTCTTATGTAATCGTCGGGTTTTTCTATTATTTCGTTTCTTTCTAGATGTCCGACGAATGCTTTTTCTTTTTCCACCTCTACGAGTCATATAGTCTTTCCATTTATCTTCTGATTTTCCTGTTAAATAGTTGTAATCACGTCTTTCTTGTTCCTTGTCTTTTGCAAATCCTCTAAAGTCATTACCAGTGTAACTTTGTGTGCCTACGGAAGCTTGCCGATCGATCACTGTATTATCTCCAAATCGAATTGTAGTAGTACGAGGAACTTCACGAGTTGGAACTGCTCTCTCACCCCAAGGATCACCTTGACTACCATAATAACTCATCTTGGTATTTTACTATAGATAAACAAAATTATTTTATCTATTACCGATTCCCATTGGCGTTGATAAGTATTTCAATATGTATACAAAAATAAAAAAGAGTTATTTATTACTTACACAAAACAATCTATAAAACTACTTGAATTTTTTATACTTTCTTCTTTACTACTTTCTTTACTACTTTCTTTGGTTCTTCAGCAACTGCTGCTACAGCGACAGGTTCTGGAACGACTACTGGAGCGACAGCTTGTTCTTCTTCTTCCTCCTCCTCATCAGAATCTTCGACTTCAACAGTTGTTGTTGGGCATATCTCTTCAAATCTCTCTTCTTCTACTGCTGGAGGAGCAGTCTTCAACTTTTCCTTATCAGAAGCCTTTAACTTGATGAAACAAGTTCCAGCTAACGAAGTCTTTGGCTTTTGAACGACTGCTTGAACTAACTTCCAAGTAATACCAAACTTTCCATTTGCAAACCATAATCCGCCACATTGCATAATGACCGCGACATTGGTTCCTTTTTGAATCAAATCGATTGGAGTAGTTCCAGGAGTACTTGGAGAAGGAAATAACTTTTGACCGTCCTCATCATAAATCTCCACCTTCCAAACACCATCCCACATTGGCATCTTGATTCGAAGACTTGGAGCCTTGGATAAATCTTGCTCACCAGTCATCTTGTCCTTGCTGTATTTCAACATCGGAGTCCATAAAGCTTCCACTACTTCTGCGTTTTTGTGAACTTTGCCAAACCAATCTTTCGAGTTGGCAAGTGCATCTGCTTTTATTTTATTTTCTAGTGCTTGCATGTTTTGTAAGAATACTTCAGCGTCATCAGTTTTGTAGTCAGCGCTAGGGAATTGTAAAGCCATTTCGAATTTTCCATTGCCTTTTCCAGTACTCGCATCAACAAAATCAGATGCTCCCCAAGTCAACATCAAAGGGGTTGAGATTCTTACACCAGTGTTTGTATTTTTATTTAATATATTGATTGATTTTCCACCCGAACCGCCTGCTTTAGGAGCGGAATAACGAATGATTTCAGGGTTGAATAAAGTGCCGTCGATGATTGTATCTGCCATTTTTGCTTGTTGTATGATTTACATACAGGGTAAAGCTTTAAATCAATTTTTTTTTATAATTGAAAAAAGGGAATAAAAACCCCGAAAAGTTTCGAAAAAAAATGTTGATGACGAAAACTCGTGTCGAAATGAAAAAACGAAGGTTGTATTGTGAGCGCAGTCAAGGCAAATAACAATTAAGAGAAAAAATAATACAAAAAGATTTCTCTACACTATATAATAATTATTCAACATGTCACATACAAAAAAAGAAAACCTATCTGCCCTTTCTCTGGATGACTATATACAGATGATTCATTCAAAGTGTGAAAAGACAATTAACCACTGTAAGAAACCAACCAAAGTTTCAAGTGAGCAATTGGTGTTGCCCACTATTCAAAACTACGAAATATTAACCAAACACAATTACAACATTCAACAGTTGAAGCAATTTGCGAAATCCTACAAACTCAAGATTTCTGGAAACAAAAACGAATTGGTCAATCGCATTTATGTTTTTCTCAAGTTGTCGAAAACAATTATCCCTATTCAGAAAATATTTCGAGGGTGTATCCAGAGAAAATACAATAAACTTCATGGTCCGGCATTTATGAATCGAGGTTTGTGCACAAATACCTCCGATTTTCTTACAATTGAAGAGATGAAGGATCTGCCATACCCGCAATTTTTCAGCTTCAAAGATGTAGATGGTTTTGTTTATGGGTTTGACTTGATTTCTCTCTACAACCTGATTGTAAAGTCGGGAAAGCATGTAAAGAATCCCTACAACAGAAACAATATACAACCACAAGTGGTCAAAGACATTAAGCATTTGATAAAGTTGAGTAAAATTCTTCGAATACCGATAGATTTAGAAATAGAGGACCAGTCCGCGTTGGTTTCTCCCGAAAAGTCAGTACAGATGCGAGCAATAGATTTATTTCAGACGATAGATTCTTTAGGAAATTATAGTGATGCCCAATGGTTTCTCTCATTGAATTTGGTTCAGTTGACCCGATTTTTGAGAGAACTGGCTGATATTTGGACGTATAGAGCACAACTAGACGAGAATGTGAAACGAATGATTTGCCCTCCGGTGGGAAATCCATTTCGACCATTAAATATTCATCATTTGAGCAATGAATCGGATATTGACACAAAAAGAAAGGGTATTTTGACAATTATGGAGAATTTCGTGAAAACGGGGGTCGACCGAGACCATAATTCTTTAGGAGCTTACTATATTTTGGGGTCATTAACCCTGGTAAATTCAAACGCCGCCACGGCGCTTCCATGGCTTTATCAATCTTTTTCGTATTTTTAGAAAATTTAAGGGATTTATTATTATTTTGCACGATTTAGCATCATATAAAATAATAATAATATATATTTTGCGTTAAACGACTTAAAAAGTTAATATTTATAGAGTGTATAATAATGGCAAAGACTGTTAAAGCAAAGACTGACGCTCAAGAAACCACTCCTGCACCTGCTCAAGTAGTAGAAAAAACTGCTTCTGCACCAAAAGTAAAGAAAACCAAGTCCGCAAAGACTGAGGTTGAAGCTGCTCCTGAACCAGCTGCTGTAGCTGTTGCCCCAGTTGTTGCTGAGGCTCCAGTTGAAGCATCTGCTACTGCTGAATCAACCATCACCGAACAAAGTCTAGACTTTTTCGCAAAGTTACAACAAGTCGCAACTATGATTTCAACATTAAAGGTTGAATACCGTAGTTTAGAGAAGAAGATGCTTCGTGAGGTCAAGCTTGCCCAAAAGGCCGGCTCAAAGAGAAAGAGAAAGACCGGAAACCGTCAACCAAGTGGATTTGTCAAGCCAACTAAAATCAGTGATGAACTTGCCACCTTCTTAGGCAAGGAAAAGGGTACTGAAATGGCTCGCACATTAGTCACCAGTGAGATTAACACCTACATTCGCGAAAACAACTTGAAGGACCCAACCAACGGTCGTCAAATCAACGCTGATGCCAAGTTAGCTGCTTTATTACAATTAAAGGCAGATGACAAGTTAACTTACTTTAACTTACAAAGATACATGAGAATTCACTTTGAAAAGAGTCCAAAGGCCAAGCTTCAAGAAGAGGCTGCTGCCAAGGCTCAACCAAAGGCTTAAACCAACTAAAAAAATAAAAATCAAGAAAACCAAATAAAAATCCAAAAAAAATAAAAATCCAAAAAAACAAATAAAAATCCAAAAAAAAATAATCCGAAAATTACGATTTTCGAATTATTTCATTCACTGTCTACTTCAAAATTCAAATGCTTATATTTCGTTGGATTTGTATATTGCATGATTATAAGTTTCATTTTATCCAGGTGGGGTTGATGACTCAAAACATCATACATTTTGATTTCTTCTTCTTCGGGTGTCAATTGGTAATCTGGATTTAATATAAACTGAGAAGCAAATTCTTCATCTATTTTTTGAAACATCAGGATTTCAGTGAGAGAAACCTGGTAAATATGTTTTCGAAGGGTTTCCATATCATACTGTTTGTTCTTCAGGTCCAACATATACTCTTTACATAAATAAAAAAAGAATCAAAAACGCGCATTTTACACAAAGATAAAGCCGTCCTCTTTCAAAATTTCCCGTATGATGTCTTTTTGATAATTCCCTTGCGTAATTTTCATTTTCTCAAAAGCTTCATAATCATTCGATGAAAATTCAAACATTTCATTTACTTCTCTCAAGGTTTCATAATCATATTCATAATTGTTTTCCTTGAGCCACGAATAAAAGTCTGTTTCACGATGGTTTTTTACAACCTTGCAAAATTTATTGAATATTTTAAAGACAATGTAGAGATTGCCGGTTTGGTTGGATACATTGTAGTCAGTGCCGGACAAGACACATATTTCGCGGAATTCTTTTTGACTCGTATCCAATTCATCCATGATTGCTTTAGTGTTGTATAATACTACAGTATGATTTACAAGACTCAAGTATCGTAAAACATGTGCGCAACCATAAACAAACATGTCAGTATCTTCACTCAAACAACCCCATACTTTCTTCTTTTGAACAAGTATAGCACATAATTCGTCGGCTTCAAATGGCGCTTCATAATAAGTGGCACCGAATGCCGTAATCAAATCCTTCGCAACCTGTATTTCTTCTCGACGAATACAAACAAACTTTTTTTTCAACTGGTCCATAGATGTTTGGATCTCTTGTTTGTCCGCGTCGTCCATATCAACATTCAGTTCTAGATTTTCTTTGAGTCGTTTGTATTCGAGTTCAGCATCTTTTTTTTCTTGGCGTCTCTGCAGGAGTAGTTCCTTTTTTTCAGTGGGCGACTTGCCATCAAATACAAAGACTGGAATGATGCCATAATAGCGAAAGGTTGCGAGCATTAAATACATGTTTTCAAGGAGAGAATTGTCCGCGACAAATTTATACAAATAGATACTGATGTCCACCGCGATTTTTTTTCCGGATATTTCGGATAACTGAATACATTTTATAGATGTTTTTGAGCATTTTTGTTTCAAGAATCCATTTAGGTTTCTTATTCCCATAAGATTTCGGTTTGTGTTTTGATGGCGGCCACTAGTTGCAGTTTTATTTCAATTTTAATTTCATCTTTGGATTCTTCAACTTGGGATTCTTGAAGTTGGGTTTGAAAAAAAATTGACGCAAAAAGTATTCAAAAAGTCAATGATACATAAAAACGAACAATACTTTTCAAATCAAAATGGAAACCCGCAGTATGACCGCTTTTGAAATCCAATACAACAAAAATGCGCTTTATTCTGTCGAGATAGACTTCGATGAAGCCTCTGCATGTTGGCATGCAAATAAAAAACATATTGGTAATGAAACTTACAAATATGTTTGTGGTTATGAAATGAGTACTGGAAAATATTGTAAAAAATCATGCAAAAAAGGCTCTATTCATTGCGCTCAACATTCCACCTTTGAAAAAGGTGGAGCCAAAAAATAAAGTCCACCTTTGAGAAAGTCCACCTTTGAGAAAAGTGGAGCCAAACCTAGCCTTGATAAAGATGGAGCCAAAAACCAAAAAAAAACTTAACCCATTTCACAAATCGTCATTCTCGTATTCAACAAAAAGAAATCGTGTTTCTCTCTTGAGGAACCTTTTTTCTCCATTTTTTTCATCAATTTCTCCATTATCTCCACATTTGACAACATGTTCTTCGTCTTGTAATTTTCTCTTATCAACTCACAATAATCCTCCAAATTCTTCTGGGTCTTTTTGAACTCCAAGAGAGACAAGTTGTGTTCTTTGCACCAACCCAAAAAACCATCAATATTGTTCAACAACACCGCGCGAATCACATAATACGAGAGAACATTTGTATCCTCCTTGTAGAGAGTTTCTCTCAACACTGCTGCGTTCCGCCCACCACTGAACAAATCCTTGTATCTTAATCCCATAAAATTCAACACTTTCACCATTTGAAACATGCTATAAGTTCTCTCAAAATGAATAAAATATTCACAATTCGAGAGAAACTCCGGGAAACCTTCCTCTTTTTTCATGTAATAACTGCAAAATATCGCATTCATGATAGAAGCCCAAGTCTCCGTATACGACTCAAACAAATTCACCTCCGATTTTACCTGGAAAATATCCAGAATTTTCTTGTTAGTCTCTCCAATGTTCATCTCAGAGAAGTCCAGCGCGAAATTATGAAAAGACTCGTGCATAAATACCTTGAACCACTCCTCTTTTCGGTAAACTATAATCTCTGAATTCACTGGGCAGCTATAAGTAAACGCCGTATTGACATTCATCTCATTCAATATATGAATATCACTCTTTGGCAACTCCTTTTTGAGAGAAGTCATGTAAAAATACAAGGTTAATTTTTTGGCGCATTTCTTCGACGACTCATTGTTGACCATGTAGAGCCACACTAATATCTTCATCACATATTCATTATACAAATCTATTTGTAATTCACTGTTTTTTTGTTCTGTCATGAAATAGATGGTTATTTCACGATCAATGAGAGAAAACTTGTATTCGATGCTGCACAAAATATGCATATCAATGTGTTCTCTCACTTCCTTTTGAAAACTCGAGGCATTGAATGTTGTTGGTTTTGGAATTTGCGAAGCGGTTTCTATCTTGGAGACCGTGACCCGATAAAAATTTGGACGCGCATTCAACCCGCGAACATATTGGTCAGCTGTTTTTAGCTCGTCATAAAGGGTTTTCAGTATGCCTTGTGTCTTCTTGCTCAAAGGATGATGCAAAATCACCTTTTTATCTAAAAAGGTCGTCATCAATGATTTACTATGATTTGTTAAAGTCGTCATTCAAGAGTTAAGATAATATATCACAAGAGAAACTTCTAATATATTTTATGCAACAATATTTTTTTTGGAGTTATTGCTTCTTCAATTTCTCCCGAATATGAACTAGCGACTCTATAAATTCAGGCTCTTTCCCCTTCTTGTAATGAACCAACTTTGCATTCTTGGTTGCCAACAATAAGGCCTTTAAATCTTCATTTTGAGAGAACTTGGCCATTTGAGCATTCATCAATTCTTGTTCGTTTCTCTTTTTGTAAAAGTCCGCGTCCACTTCAACTTCCTTCGGACGCAAGAGTTTCCCCTTGTATTTTCCACTTTTTGACGCCGCAGCCTTTGCCATTTCCGGGTCTTTCGAAATGTCCGTTCCCGATTCCAGAGAAAAAGATAAATAAAATTCTGGATTTCCCTCCTTGAATTTCGAGCCCTGATAATAATTCTCTACACTACTCCATCGTTTTCCGTCCAAGATAAATGGTTGAACCCAAGTATCGTCGAGTTTCTTACGCCAATCTGGAATCGCACCCAATTCAGAGAAGTCGCGCACCATCTCTTTTGGTATCGTTTCTCCCGTTCCTTTTCCGGGTACTTTTTTACCGGAAGAATCCTGGTAAAAAGAAAACACTATATTGTCGTCATACAAGTTCTTCAATTTGGCCTCCGTCAATTCATCAAATTTTGGAGCGGTCTCTACCAAACCTAATTGTTTCTTGAATCTTTGAAAATCAGGTATCAAAGCAAACAGTCCAGCGTTTTTCTCTAAACACTTGTCCGTGATTTTCATTTTTAAATCATACGGTAACTCTTGAAACTTGAAAATCTGCTTTTTGCGGTAGCCGACCAACTGGTAATGATCTCCAGTGTAGTCCAACACAATATAGTAATCTGGCATAAACTCTCCGCGCGATTCCAGGACAACATCGTTGATTTGTCCGCACTGAATCACATTGGCGAAATCCTTCTCCTTGTATGCCTCACTCGAAAGAATCACAAATTTCACATTCAACACACGCTCTAAAGTGGAAATCGCCCAAGTATCGGCCCAAAATTCACAGGTCTTTACTTTTTGTTTGAATTTCTCCAATGTGGTAATGTCCTTCATAAATGCAAACTCTTTTAGTAATTCATTTGTTATCTTTTTTTCCTTCACGATGCGGTCATGTTGGTCCTTGATTTTCTTGGAATTCTCGATATAGCTTCGCTTTTCATTTCGGTCCAGAGTCTCTGAGAATTTCGTCTTGTATTTCTTGTATTCAATCTCCAACTCTTTAATAGATTGAGTGTCCTGGACAATTGATGACTTCAACATATCGAATTGTTCTTTGTAATTCATAAACACTTCTTCGGTAATCTCTTTTGACAGTTTTTCTCTCAACTTTTGAATCGTTGTCTGGTGTGCGATTTGACCAAATGCGTCGCGAATTGTGGCAAACAGACAATCTCCACCGCCTTCATTATCGATAATAGAATATTTGTTGTTTTTCATAAAGTCTTCTATCCAAGTATTCGAGTTGGCTTCTTGAAATTTATCGTGTTGTCGGTCGGCGTCTTTTTTTGTCTCTTCCTTTAATGGTGGTGGAATTTGAACACCTGTAGTTAAGACAAAAGTGTCCTTTCTGATAGCGGGAACTTCCTCTGGAACAACGCGTTTTAGTTTTTTATTTTCTTCTGCGACGGATTCATTGTCATCGTCTTCCTTTTCCTTTTCCTTAATTTCCTCCTCTTCCTCTTTCTCTTCTTCCTCCTTTTCAGGAACCATGCGTAAATCAGTCAACCATTTTTTCGTCGCAAATCCGTAGAGCAGGGGTTCACTTATTTTCTCTAGATTTAACTGTTCGTCGTCATCTAAGTAATTCAATAAATCACTCGCCTTTACTTCATAGACGCCGATTTGAACAACTTTGGAGTTCTCCTTGACTAAATACAGCGGGAAATAGTAGACATTCTTGGATTCGTAGGTTTTCTTGACATTGCCGATGGCGACAATGACTGGAACGCCTAAAAGCTCGATTTCATACAAGTCCGCCTCCTTTTCAGAATCTTCCGTGGAAATCGATTTTAGTTCCGGATAACTAATGGACGAATCAATCAAAGATAATACCATATATTACAATATAAGAAATACTTTTATATTGTATTATTTTCAAAAATCATTGTTTTATGCAGTTATTTTATTGAGTCCAATGTCTCCAAGCGTCGTTATTTCTAAATTGGGGTGGTGGAGGTGGTGGTCTTTGAAATTGGTGTGGTTTAGGTCCTGGAACGCCTTGTTTTATATTTTTTTCTTGTCCAGACAGTGTACCCATCGGATCGAAAGGTTGTAACTGTGATGATTTACTAGCTCCTAGTGCTTTTTTTTGTGCAGCTGTTAGTACATTTCCTTGTCCAGAGTTCATTACTGCTATTTGTGCAGCTGTTAGTCCAGTAACTCCACCAACTGTTAGGTTTTTTACTTCTGCAGGTTTTAGTTTTGCTTGGGCGAGATTTCCTAGTTTGGCGTCGAGAGTTCCTAGTTTGTCAACTTCTATTTTCTTTAAATCATCAGCACGTATAGCAAACCCTTCAACAGTTCCTACCATAAAAAACAACAATAGAAAAGGTAATAAGACTAGGAACCAAGCAATTTCCTTATGTCCGTCTTTGCACATCAAGTTCAAAACCCATGTCCAGAATAGAATACCGATGATTTTAACGACAAATATCATGATTGTACTTGGAACAGGAATGTTCATAGAACTTAAAGAATAGGTTCTGCGATTTCCTACATTTTGGACAATCGCGATAATAATGCCAATGACTGACAAGAGAAAGTAAATGTAGGCAGGGGTGCACAATTGCTTCACTGATTTTGGAAAAGCCATTCTTATATTATTATACATCAATAAAATAAAAGTGAATAATGTTGGAAATTTATACAATACATTTCTTGCAGTCATCTATATAATTCTAGACCTTTTATCATTTAGAGCAATGCGTATTTTACTGGACAAAAATTCCAAAAAGAGTAGCGCATGAGGATTTATAACCTTGTCATTACTGCTACTTGTATGCTGCTGGTGCTGCTGGTGTTGCTGGTTGTACTGCCGCTGCTGCTGCTGCTGCTGCCGCTACTGCATCTGCTTTATATCTTGCTGCTTTGTCTGCTTCTGTTTTTGCAAGTGTTACGTTTGCAGCCTTTGCTGCTGCTTGTGATGCTTGTGCTGCTGTTGATGCTGCTGTTGATGCTGTTTTTGCTGCTGTTGCTGATCCTTGCGCTGCTGATGATTTTGCTGCTGATGCTTGAGCCGCTAGTGCTGCTTGTGCTGCTAAGCCTGCGTCTGCTGTAGCTTGTGTTGCATATGCTTGTGCTTGTGCTTGTAATTGTGCTGGTGTTTGCATTGCTTGGTCTACTGCTGGTGCTTGAAACCCTTCAACAGTTCCTACCATGAAAAACAACAATACAAAAGGCAACAAGACTAGGAACCAAGCAATTTCCTTATGTCCATCTTTGCACATCAAGTTCAAAATCCAAGTCCAGAATAGGATACCGATGACTTTAACAACAAATACCATGATTGTACTTGAAACAGGAACGCGCATGGAACCTAAACAATAAACTCCGCTATTTCCTACATTCTGGACAATAGCGATAATAATACCAATCACTGACAAGAGAAAGTAAATGTAGGCAGGGGTGCACAATTGCTTCACTGATTTTGGAAAAGCCATTTTTATATTATACGTAAATAAAATAAAAATAGATCATTTTTGATTAACTTATTTTGAGTATTGTTGTGATTATGATTTTGGACATGTTTTGCATATTTCTAAATCTTTAATAACTGCTCCACATCTTTCTGAAGAAGGGCAGCCTCTACCGGTGCCTTCTTTGCAAGCATCACTTTTACAAAGATTGTGATCATTCAAAGTTCTCTCGCAGTCACCTTTGACTTTACAAATTCCAGGCACAGGAGCAGGTTGGTCTTTAGCTTGAAATCCTTCAGCGGTTCCTAACATGAAAAACAATAACAGAAAAGGCAACAACACAAGGAACCAAGCAATTTCCTTATGTCCATCTTTGCACATCAAATTCAAAACCCAGGTCCAGAATAGGACAGCGATGACTTTAATGACAAGTACCAGGGCAGTACTTGGAACAGCAACATTCATAGTTCCTAAAGTTAAAATTCCTCTATTTCCTATATTTTGGATTATCATGATAATAATACAAATGACCGACAAAATAAAATAAATGTAGGCGGGGGTACACAACTGCTTCAATGATTTTGGAAAAGCCATTCTTATATTATACGCCAATAAAATAAAAAAATTCTAAATGGGAAGTATAAACCGTTTCAAAATCTTATCATTCTTCAATTCTTCCAAGTATTTCCACAATTCCTTTCGACGCACCACAATTTCTATATTTTCTAAACTATTCTCAAACAATATAATTTGGTCAATCAACTCTTGTTTTTTGCAACGCATCGTTTTTATAGAATAATATTCACAAATCAACTGCAGTTGTTTCACCGTATGATTTGTTTCATAATCAAGCATAGCAACACACATTTCATCTTCATTCATGGTTTCATCATCTACTGTATTCATATTTTCTAATTCGGCCAACATGTGTTCTATTTCAAGAAACGATTCATCATTTGAAATCGCTTCATTAATTTCATATGCAATGTTATTATTATCTGAATCTTCCATATACAAATAATAATAAAAAATCTCTAAATAGTAAACTTATTTACATCTCAATCATATCCATATACTTGAAAATAGCCTTGTTGGACAAACTAGGAAACATTTTTACCTTCGAATTTGCCAACTTTTCTATCGTTTCATGTATTGTCAAACCATCAATTTTTTCATTACATTTTTCAAACAACTCTTTATTGTAAAGAATCGCAATATTTTCGGTGATTTCAACCACTTCATTTTTTTTGTTGTCTTGACTGATAAAGTCAATGACATTTCTCATTAAATTTACGGTTATCTCCATTATTTTTTCGTTACTAATTACCTTTTTACTTACTAGATTTACAAAGAACGCGGACAATGCTTTCCTCTTTTCATTATTTACATTTATTTTACAGAAACGGTCATAGTCTACTTCTGGGTCCGCGGATTCAATTGTAACAAAGAGTTCCAAGAACGAGTTCAAGTTGTCATTGAAAATCGTAGTCATCATTTCATATTTTTCAATTAATGTAGTATATAATTCGGCATAAATCTTGGAATAAAATCGATTGTTCGAGGCAATCTCGAAAATAGCATTCCCGACTCGTGTCATTTCTTCTTGACTCGTATTGTTTTCGACCAACTCTTTCAAAATTTCCAAAATTTTATCACACTGGTCTTGGTAGTTTTTATCCGACATTTTGTTCAAACACGAACGAATTGCGTCAATTTGCCCATCAATACCGGCCTTTTGTTCTATCTTGGTCGCTTGGAAACTTCGTAGAGACTCCCAGTCTTCATCATTCACAATTTCCAGATTTTTACCGCGCTTCTTCTTTCGAAAAGATGAAAAGCTCGAGTCATCTTCGCGTTTCACAGGTTGTTCCTTCTTTTCAAAGGTAGGTGTGCGAATATAAGTGGGGGAGCCGACTTGTTGCGCAAGCTCGGTAATCAATTGCAGGGTATCCTCCGGTAATTGAATATCAAACCCATTGAAGGTGATATCGTTAAATTGTTGTAAACTATATATCATTGTTGTCATGTGATATACTTAACATGGCACGGTTTTTTTATATCAATTTTTTTATAAAAACAAATACAAATACAAAAACAAATACAAAAACAAATACAAACAAAAATATAACTTAAAAATAAAGAAATAGTAGACATATGACAACACTGGAAACCGAAACCGAAAACGAAACCGAAGAAATATACAATACATATGAAACTATAAATAGCTGGGACGAATTAGAAATTAGCGCGGAGTTGTTGCGCGGCATCTATGCCTATGGTTTTGAAAAGCCTAGTCCAATCCAACAAAGAGCCATCAAACCCATCCTTGACAAGAAAGACATGATTGCTCAGGCGCAATCTGGCACAGGTAAAACCGCCACATTCACAATTGGCGCACTCTCTACAGTTGATTTGGCAAACAGATCAACTCAAGTATTGGTACTTTCTCCCACAAGAGAGTTGAGCAAACAAACTGCGATGGTAATGACTGGAATTGGTTCAATGATGAAGGGTTTGACAATTCAAACCATCGTTGGTGGTTCTTCCATTGATGATGATTCGGATATGTTGAAAAAAAACATTCCGCATGTGATCGCGGGTTGTCCGGGTCGTGTCTATGATATGCTTCGCAGACAACAAATCGGGTCGAAGAATATTAAATTAATTGTTCTTGATGAAGCAGATGAATTATTGTCGAGCGGGTTCAAAGAGCAAATCTACAATATTTTTCAACATTTGAGAAGCGATGTGCAAGTCGCGTTATTCAGTGCAACCTTGCCGGATTATATTCATCAAATCACCAGTAAATTCATGCGAGACCCAGTGAGAATTTTCGTCAAGGCAGAACAGTTGACTTTAGAGGGAATTTCACAGTATTATGTCGCGATTGAGGACGACCGTCAAAAATACGCGACCTTGAAGGACCTTTACCAGTATATTTCCATGTCTCAATGTATTATTTATTGTAACAGTGTGAAAAGAGTTTCCGAATTATATGACGCAATGTTGGAAGATGGTTTTCCAGTCTGTCGTATCCATAGTAGTATGGAAAAATACGACCGCGATTTAGCCTTTACTGAATTTAGAAATGGAAAATGTCGTGTATTGATTTCGTCGAATGTGACCGCGCGAGGTATTGATATACAACAAGTGAGCGTCGTGATTAACTTTGATGTTCCAAAATGCGTGCATACTTATCTGCATCGAATCGGGCGAAGTGGTAGATGGGGGCGAAAAGGCCTGGGTATTAATTTAATAACGCGTCGTGATGCTTCAAAAATGCGTGAAATTGAACAACATTATTCAACCCAAATTACAGAATTGCCTGGAAATCTAGATGCCTTGATAAAATAATTCGTAGCTTCGGGTAAAGTATTTTCTTTCCAATGATATAGATGTTTATACCTGAAACATGTATATCAAAAGCAGATGAGGACGACAAGAAACCGATTATTTCAAAAATTGTGGAAATCAATGACCATTTCAAACTGCCGATTCATTACAACGAGTCCAAGATGGAATTGAATAAACACATTCTAGACGATTTAGAACTCGTGGAATCGGTTGACCCGTCGGGCTGCTCAATGTATTCTTATGCCTTCAAACCAGGCACCCTTTTCGGTAAAAAGGTTCTCGAAAAAATTCCAGAGATTTACACGACAGATACGAGTTTCTTGAAAGAAACACAACAGCTGTTGAAATCGCAGCCTCAATTGGAGGAGTTTGATTTTGAAGGAGTCATGAATATGTGGGACGAAATCAAATCCGATACGGGTTTCCGAGAAAGATATCATTATATCGACTGGAAAATGTGGGAATTCCTGAATCATTCCGCGCCATTTTTACAATTCATGAGTATTTACAACTTGACCTCGCCTTTAATGTCTTTTATTGTTCCGGTGATTATCCTGGTGATTCCTTTTTTCATTATACAACTGAAGGGTCTCTCGGTTAGTTTCAATGAATATGTTGAAATACTTAAACTCGTTGTGGCGAATCATTCTCTAGGGCGTCTCTTTACGCAGTTTCACACTGTGAAAACCGATGAAAAAATCTACCTAATTATCTCCACCGGGTTTTACCTCTTTTCCATTTACCAGAACTTCTTGACTTGCTATAGATTTTACGAAAATTTGTCAAAAATTCATACCTACTTGGACACTATCAAGAAATACATTTTATGCACTGAAAAGTCGATGGCTTCTCTCCTTGTGAAGACACAACCATTAAAAACATATGTCAAGTTCAATGATGAAATCACAAAAAGGCTATCTGTTTTGAGAACGATGAGAGAAGACCTGGAAAAAATCAGTCCTTTCAAACTAAGTATTCAAAAAGTAGGAGAATTTGGACATGTGTTGTATTGTTTCTACCAAATGCACACAAACATACTGTTTGATGAAACCTTGTTGTATTCATTTGGATACCATGGATTTATGGACAATATGCAAGGTTTCTCTCGAAATGATGGTTTGAATCCCGCCAAGTTCATTGAAAAGAAGAAACAAAAGAAACAAAACAGTTCGGTATTTAAGAGAATGTATTATCCTACTCTCATTGACAATGACAAGGTGGTTAAAAATGACTTTTCATTCAAGAGAAACTCAATCATTACGGGTCCAAATGCTTCCGGTAAAACAACCATACTCAAGACGACTCTAATCAATGTGATATTGACTCAACAAATGGGTTCGGGTTTCTATCAAAAAGCCTCATTGAAACCATTCAAGTATATTCATTGTTACTTGAACATTCCTGACACTTCCGGGAGAGACTCGCTTTTCCAAGCTGAAGCAAGAAGATGTAAAGAAATATTAGATATTGTTGTAAACAACAAAGACGATACTCATTTTTGCGGGTTCGATGAATTGTACTCGGGAACAAATCCAGAAGAAGCCGTACTGAGTGCGTTGGCGTTTATGAAATACTTGATGAAATACAAAAACACAAATATTGTTTTGACAACACATTTTCATCAGTTGTGCGATTGTTTAGACACGGATTCAAAAATAGAAAATCTTCACATGTTGACCGAAAAAGGAGCGATGGACGACTTTATATACAAGTATATATTGAAAAAGGGAATATCCAAAATAAAAGGTGGAGTAAAAGTGTTGCGTGATATGGAATACCCAGATGAAATTATCAAAAACACTAAAAAGCAAATGAAACAAATGTTGTAAATTTATTTTCTACTTTGAATATAATAGCAACGATGAGTTTATTTTTAATCAATACATTGAACATAATTTCGTATATCTTTTACGGTTTAGCTATAATTATGATTTTGTATCATTATTGGCAGAGTGATATTGGTACAGAAGAAAAATTTAAAACATTGATTTCACTTTTTGCTTCGGTGAGTATTTTTTTCACTATTTACACACTTTATCTGAAAAACTTAGAAGTAATAGAAGAAACCAATAGTAGAAGTGTAATATTTTACAACAATGCATTCAAAGATTTTTTGGATGACACCATCAAATTTTTTGTATCAAACCCAAAAATGAATTACTACTACAATGATTTATTTACAAATTCAGGAGAATACAGTGAAAGACAACGAAATAAAGTTTTAGAAGGGCAAATTACAATTTTGATTATGTCTCGTGCTGATGCTATTATTCGATACATTAATGAATTCAAATTGGGTCATGGTACAAATGACCTTCATTATGAAGACATCTATGTTATGGAAGAAAAGTTGAAAAACATTTTGTCTTCCTTTTTTGGGTCAAAATTATTTGTGGAAAATTGGGACAAGGTCAAGGCTGGATTAAATAGTAAAGTAGCATTGCAATATGTAAAGGACAATTTCAATCATTGAGACCTTTGATTCGTTCAGTAAAAATTATAAATATATAATACCATTTCAAGAGATATGGCATTATCTGATATATTTAGCGGTTCATTTTTTCTAATAATTGGTATTGTTCTGATACTTGTTGGCGCTGCTGGAATGTATTTTAGTCAGTTAATTATTCAACAAAACCAGAAAATGAATGGAATGGTTGATTTGATAACAACCATGGCTCAAGAAATGGATTTTATAAGAAGTAGAATACAAGTTGGAGGTGTCCAAAACGCTGTTGGTGTTTCTAACAAAAACATTCACACAGTCTCCATGGTTCCTAGTTTAGAGAAAATAGATGAAGGGTTGATTGAGGTGTCAGACGATGATGAAGAGGAAGATGACGAAGATGATGATGATGACGATGATGAAGACGAAGATGATGATGATGACGAAGATGAGGAAGAAGACGATGAAGACGAAGATGAGGAAGAAAACGAAAAAAAAACCATTTCCATCAGTTTATTAAATGTGGAGAATAGCGAAGAAGCAACTGAAAATATCAAGGTTATCAATTTAGGCGAATCCACCAACACGGTAGAGTGTGAGATTCACGGTGAATTGGAGGAAATTATAGATGACGAGGAGGAGGACGACTCTTCTTCCTCCAGTGATGAGGAATCTGTCCTACAAAGTGGAGCAATGGATTTGACAATGTTGAAAACGATAGACATTCAACTAGATAATAAAAGTGAGTTGAACATTGACTACAAGAAGCTTTCCATTGACAAATTAAAGTCTCTCGTTTTAGAGAGAAAATTGGTTGAAAACGCCAACAAATTAAAGAAGCCAGAATTGTTAAAACTACTTGAGGAAAACGATAAATAAAAATCTAGTTTTGCTTTGTTTTGTTTTATTTTATCTAGTGATAATATAAAACATATGTCTTGGGGAACATGTTATAGTGGTTCAAATAATATTCATTTTGATTTTCCGCCTATTATGGCAGACGGCAGAAATTACGCTTCCTGGCAGCCAGAAGCGGTCATTAATCAACGCATTCAACAAAAAGAAAATATTTCTTCTAGTTGGGAGTATCGCCAGTTCCTGACACATAATGCGCAGGAAATTATGAAATATAACAGTATGGAAAGTTGCTATACATTAGGTCTTCCGGAACATATTCAATCAGCAGCCACACCTGCCACAAATGTTCCGTTTAGATACAATTCCAATTTCGACAATAGTCAACCAGGTTTTGGCTACTGCAATAGTGATTTGAAGACACCTTACTTGTCGAGAGAACAATTACAAAGTCGTATGATTTCGGCAACCATCAATCCAAATCCTAATGCTTAAATTTTCTGCTTTTTCTTCTTCGTAATTTACGAATGATTGTTCGTGACTTACGGCTTTTTCTAGTCTTGCGGGATTTCTTGTGGATTCTCTTACCACCACGATAGAAACTCTCAGGATTTCCTTTCGTATTTTTGGGTTCCTCAATATAACTGCCTCTGGGCATTCCTAGAATATTTTCACCAGGATTTCTCCCGAATGCACCATTTACATCTCTAAAAATATTGATATTGTCTCCAATGAGATTTGTTCCCATGCTGACATCATTTGCATAGTAACATTCTCTCCACAAGTCGCCTTTCCATATTTGGTCGGTCTGCTTGGCAAGTTCTGTTAATGGTACCTGAACAAGACGTCCACTTTTTTTATCCTTGTAGAATCGAGGATGGTAGACATCGGCATAGGTCAGACCATGTTTGGCGAAATATGGGTCGTCGGGCATACCATGAAAATACAAGTGAACCGGCACTAATAAATGTCGGCCAGTTCTCTCGTCAATGATTTCGTTTCCTTCTCCATCCAACACTCGATAATACATTGGATATCCTTGGTTGTTTTTACGAATATCAGGGTTGGTAATATCATTTTTAAACAATGGGGAATTTTGAACTTTGTTCAAATCGTCCATGTCTTTTTCAAATTGTCCTTCATCAATATCGGTATCAGTATCATAATCAATTTCCATTTGTTCATTTGGATTTGGATTTGAAATTTTATTTTCATTGAGAGACATTTTATCCATTTCTAGATTATATATTCTATAAAGAAAATAAGTATTAGAACATCATTTCTATTATCTAATAGTATACTAAATTGAACAATGAAAATCCTAAGTATTGATGTTGGAATCAAGAATTTAGCATTGTGTTTGTTGAGTAAATCCGGTGAAAATTTCACAATTGCCAATTGGAATGTTGTAAATCTGTCGCAAAAAATAGAGCTCAAGTGTCAAGAACTAGAGAAAAACGGTCAACCATGCAACAAACCCGCCAAGTTCACTAAAAACTCAAAATGTTTTTGCTTGAAACACTCGAAAAAACAGGATTTCCAAATACCTACGCAAGAATTGAAATCCTCCTTTATACAAAAACAGAAAATTCAAGAATTACATGGTTTAGCGGAAAAATATAAAATAACCTATGACAAATCCAAGTGCAAAAAGGCGGACTTGATTTCCTTGCTCAACGAATATATTTACGCGACTTGTTTTGAACCCGTTGAGACCACCAATGCCTCCAAAATAGACTTAGTGACCATTGGTAAAAATATTCAAACAAAGTTGGACGAAATTTTAGGAGAGCACCTGAGTTCAATTGACATTGTTATTATTGAAAATCAAATTAGCCCGATAGCAAATCGAATGAAAACGATTCAGGGCATGATTGCGCAATATTTCATTATGAAAATACCTCATATTCAAATTGATTTTGTGAATGCTTCAAATAAACTAAAGGACGAATCGCCTGCTACAGAGAAAAAAGAGACGACCAAATACAGCGACCGCAAAAAACAAGGAGTTCAAAAAACTCTCGAGTTATTGACGAATAACTATAACTTTGCCGACTGGAGTGCCTTTTTTTCAGCGCATGCAAAAAAAGATGATTTAGCGGATTGTTTTTTGCAAGGGTTATGGTTCATTAAAAACAAATTATAATTTGTTATTCGTATTACTTAAAGTTATATGTTCTTATTAATTAATAAATATGGACGCCGACATTATTGATATTTCTACTATTAATTTGAATGAATCATCGTCTTTTTCGAGCTCCAAGTCCACAAATTTTGGAGATGGGATTGAATTATTGATGAATGACAAGAAAAGTTCTGGTTCAAAAAGCAGTTCTGACATTCATATTGACGATTTGGATAATTTAGAAAAAGAACTCAACGATTTAGTAGATGATACACCTGCACCTAGTAAAACTTATGAAAGTCGTTCTGACTTATTTTCGAAAGGGTTCACCCTGAACAAGAATGACAGTGATGATTCTAGACCAATCAATGTTCGTTTTGACGATTCTCCTGGTTTAGGACAATCTACCGCATCACAAGGTTCGGGAAATGAAACCGAAAACAAAACTTGGGACGGATTTGCCAAATTCAATGATATTCCAGTGAATCCGGAGAAGGTGGTTCCACAACAACCACAAATGTCCAAAGAGGAATTGTTGAGAGAAAAATTCAAATATCTTAGAAAGTTGGAAGGATTGGAGGCGAAAGGGGTGAACTTGACCAAGAAATATACAATGGATTCGCCACTCGCCGAGATGCAGGGAGAATATGAAATGATTATGGAGGAAAAAACAAAACAAAACTCGGTAAAGTTTCAAGGCAATATGCTCATGGCCTGTATCAATGGTATCGAGTTTTTGAACAATCGTTTTGACCCATTCGATATCAAATTAGATGGCTGGAGTGAACAGGTGAATGAAAACATGTCTGATTATGATGATGTATTTGGGGAGTTGTATGAAAAATACAAGAGCAAAGCATCGATGGCTCCAGAGTTGAAGTTGTTGTTTCAACTGGGCGGTAGTGCAATGATGGTTCACATGACAAACACCATGTTCAAGTCGGCCATGCCGGGAATGGATGACATTTTGCGTCAAAATCCGGATTTGATGCGTCAATTTCAAACTGCCGCAGTAAACACTATGGGACAAAGTAATCCAGGATTTTCGGGTTTCATGAGTGGACTCATGAGTGACCAAGGCGGACCGCCACCTCCAATGCCTACCCAAGGACCTAACGCGGTTCCTCCTCCACAGGGACGAGGAGGCAACAGCAATTTCCCTTCTCGACCAGATATGCGAACCAATTTCAATGTGAATGATGGAATCAATATCCGCGAGAATTATAGTGGTGCGAATGAATCCGAAAAGAGTGCTCGAAAACCTCGTCCAGAAATGAAGGGACCTAGTGATATTTCTGATATTTTATCCGGCTTGAAAACCAAGACAATTAACATTCAGGAGCAACCAAGGCAACAACAGACCGTTCAAGAACAGCCAATCGAAGACTTGAACAGTAGCACTATTAGTATTAGTGACTTGAAAGAATTACAATCGGATAATTCTATGCCGAAGAAGAGTAAAAGACGACAAAAATCGGACAAGAATACTTTGAGTTTAGACATCTAATAAGGAAAATTATTTTATCAGTCTAATATAATAGAAATGAATATTGAACTAGATGAACTAGGGAGACCAAAATATAATGAACGAGGTGATAGAATACTTTATCCGAGACAATGGGTTTCTGCTCCTGAGAATACTGCAACAAGTAAGTTAACACCATACCAAAGAAGAATCATTAGAGAACGTGAAGAAGAAGAAAAAAGAAAAGCACTAAGTAATACGAATGCATTATTAACAAGTGCAAGTTCTAAACTTGTCACTACTCCAGTAAAGACCAAAAAAACAAAATCAAAATATTCGGATGACATCCCAACTCCAGGTATCGATTTTTCACCTATCAGTCCTGGATTTGTTGCAACACCTTCCATTTTTGAGAAACCTTCCACTTTTGAGAAACCTTCCTTTGTTAACCCAGAAATGGAAAATTCCGTTCCAAAAAGACTATTTAGTGAAGTATCGGATGATGAAAGTATTGATTTACTTGATGATTACGAAAAAGGAGGCCGGCGCAAATCCAAGAAATCCAAGAAATCTAGAAAATCCAAGAAATCTAGAAAAACAAAGAAATCTAGAAAACTCAGAAGAAAACACTAGGTCCATTGGAAGAAACTCGGGATAAATTTCCAATACAAAATCATTCGATGAAACACAAGAGGAATGTTTGTTGTGTAAAGGTTTAAAACAACTTCTATTTTTTAATTAGTTTACAATTATATACTATATTATATATAGTATATAGAATGGAAATTGATTGCCAGTCTGAATTTGGGTATGAATTACAACTTGTAATTCCATTTGCTTACTATTTGCATAAAAATAATTTATTAAAAAAAACTACTAGTAGTTTTTTTACAAAAGAATTATATTATTTTTCTAAAAATCATCAAGAAAAATATAATAAAAGAAAACATATGTATCCAAATGTTCCAAATAAATCACCTCATGTTAAAGAATTAAACTACGAAAAATATACTCCACCACCATATAAAAATATATTTAAAAATGATTATTTTGTATATGATAAACCCTTACTTATTATTCACAATAAATTTAATCAAGAATGGAATGGACCTCCAATTAATTTTATAGATAAGAATACGCTTTTAGAAATTTTTAAGTTTTGTAGTAATAAATATACAATTATTTATATAAGACCTAAATCTAATAATATAATTGCAGATAATAGTGATATGCATAATTTGAATGAATCTGATATATTATCTTTATATAACGTTATAGATGGAAATGAACTATATAAAAAAACTAAAAAGGAACATAATATAAATAATTTTAATCATTTTCAATTATTATTACATTCTAATTGTAATAATTTTATTTCTGTTCAAGGAGGAAATTGTGTATTAGCAAGTTATTTTGAAGGCACTAACATAATATATGCTAAAGCTGGTCAAGAATTAAAATGTGATGCATATAACGGTCACTATAAAAAATATTCAAATTGTAATGTATTACACGCGAATAATTATACAGATTTTATTAATTTAATAAAATCTAATTTTTAAAATTTAGATTTAGCACTTTACATTATTTTTACAGCTTTGCAACTGATAAATTACCTTTTATATCCGATAAGTCGCCTTTGGCGATTTCAGGGTTGTATAATCGGTTATTTAAAAGTGCAAAGGTGCAATGAAACGGGTACACTTCCCAATACTTGGGGAAATCCTGGACCAAATAGTACTGAAACACAGTGGATAAATTATAGTAATCATATTAGAAATTTATCTAAGGAAGAACAAGAAAAAATAGATTTAATTCTTATCGATGGTCGTTTTCGTGTTGCATGTTGCTTAAAATGTTTTGATGTTATTAAATCTAGTTGTCTTATTGCGTTTGACGATTTTTTGAATAGAAAAAATTATCATATTGTTTTAGATTATTATGATATAGTATGGAAAACAAAAGACAATCGAATGGTTATTTTAAAAAAGAAAAAAAATATAAATTCTATACCAGAAGATGTTATAAAAAAATATGAATTGATTCGTATTTAAAAATAAACGGTTTAAATTTAAATTTTTTGAAATATTCAATATTTGATTATGTATAGTGTGATAATAGAGATAATTAAATTCTTTAGTATATTTATTATATACCTTGTATATAATGATATCTTTGAAACATAACTCAGTAAAAAATAAAGTAATTAATTCAATAGGGCAACAAATACAATTAAGACAACGAATAAAGCAAAGACAACAATTAATGCAAAGACAACAATTAATGCAAAGACGACAATTAATGCAAAGACTAATAACAAAAATACAGCAAAATAGAGCAAAAAAATCTTTAAATAATAACATATCACAATTAGGTAATAATTATATGGATAGCATTTATTTTAAAAACAGAGTAGACTTTTACTTAGGAAAACAATTATTGGAAAATAAAACAGATATAAAAAATTATGATAATGTTATGACAATAAATTCATTATCTAATAAGGGTACCATCAGTGGTACCGATAGATATTCCCGTTATGACAATAATTTAAAAAATTTATTAATAAAAACAAACAATACTAGTAAATTATTTTGTTTTGAAAGAGGAGATATTATTACTAATCTAAACATGGTAACACTTTGTAAAAATAGATGTGATGGTAATGATAGTTCTGTATTATTAAGAACATTAAACTTCCCTCGTCATTGGGGAGCATATTATAATAAACCTACAGATATAGATTATGACAAAAAAATCTCCAAGGTATTTTGGAGAGGAACTACTACAGGTCAGATAACTAGACCGGCTAATAGATTTGAGCTAATTACTAGATGGTATAATAAGCATAACCTAATAGATATAGGATTTTCTTTTACATGTCAAAATAAAGAGAATTATAAAAAATATGTCAAAGGTGAATGTGAAATTGAAGATTTTTTAAAATACAAATATATATTATCTGTTGAAGGAAATGATAAAGATACTGGTATTAATTGGAAATTGAATTCTAACTCACTAGTATTAATGGCTAAACCGCGTGTGACTTCTTGGTTAATGGAAACAACTTTAATACCCGATTATCATTATGTTTTGTTAAAAGATGACTTTAGCGATTTATTAGAAAAAACAACTTGGTGCAATAATCATCCGAACGAATGTAAACAAATTGTAAAAAATGCAAATTTATTTATGAAACAATTTGCCAATAATAAATTAGAAGAAAAAATAGAGGAGGCTGTTATAAATAAATATTTTCAATTAACTAATCAATAAAATAGAAATTTACACCTTTGAACATTTAAGTTCGGACAAAAACACTAGGTCCATTGGAAGAAACTCGGTATAAATTTCCAATACAAAACCATTCGATGACATACTAGAGGAATATTTTTGTCGACTTGTATGATTTTACCAGTGTAGTCATCTGGTAAGAAAAACTCTTCGTTTTCATCAATCAACTTGTATATAAACTGGTTTTGTATATTTACATAACAATTGTAATAGTAATAATTGTGATTGTATTCCATATGTATAGTATATATATGGAATAAATATTCAACTCAAAAAATCATTTAGGAATGAATTCAACCGATTCGTCTATATGTCGAGGTAATAAATTGATGTCGTGCTGCGTCGAATCGTGCTTCTTGTCTTTCACATGGGTTCTCCATTTTCCATCACATTCAAAAAACACGGTATAGTAAATTTTACTATTATCTAGTTCAAATGTTCTAGATACACCATCTGACAAAGGGGACTGTTGACAAACATAATCACCCTTGCAAGTTAGTTCAATCTGTCCTAATTTGTCCAAACCAATTGAACTCACACCCCAAATTGGTAGTGGTGAAATAATGACCCATGCTTTTTTACCAGATTGGTTGGTTATGATCACTTTTCTCTCAAGATACAATTGCCGGTTAATTGGGTGTTTAGTCTCAGGTAAACTCTGCATCAATAGTGGATTCACTACTTTTGCCTTTTTCGGTGTGCCAAACAATTTTGATAAAATGTTCATATACATATACAAAATATTTTTTTATGGAAACACACCCTATGAACTAAAAATATATTTACATACACTCGTTTTGAAACCATTGAAACTGCTACTGGCCGCCACTGTATAGGCCCCGAAATTCTCCACATAAACCCATTCCCCTATCGCCAATTCAGGTAACATGATATTTTCAGTAATCAAGTCAACCGAATCACATGTCGGTCCAAAAATGCGACTTCGATTGAGTATCCCATCTCGCTCATTAAATGGCAGAATAACTGGCTTGGCATGGTCAAAATAAATACAGTTGAAAGAACCATAAATTCCGTCATTCAAGTAATAAATGATGGTTTTTTCTCCATCGTCGTCAATAACAATCTTTTTTCCAATGACATTCAAGACAAGCGTATGTGTCTTTTGAGAGAAATATCTTCCCGGCTCCGAAATAAATTTGACGGTATCTTGCTCCAACTCTTTCCCGAAAAATTCATCCATTCCTAAATTGACTTGTGTGGCAATATCTTCGAATTTTATAGACGTATCTACTCCTGGAAACCCTCCTCCAATATCAATAATACTGATGCAAACACCTAATTCATTCGCCATATTGGTTGCCGTCCGACAGTCTTTGATTGCTTGATAATAATTCACAGGCGAAGAACATCCACTTCCCACATGAAAACTGAATCCGATCACATCTAATTTTAGGGTTTTTGTTATTTTGAGCAACTCCTGAACTTGGTCTAACTTGCAGCCAAATTTCTTATTGAATCGGCAAGTACTCTTGCTATCATCCACAGCCAAACGCAGAATGAGTTTGGTATAAGGGTGATATAGTTTGATTTTATAGAGTTCCTCTTCGGAATCAAAAGTCATCAGGTCCACATCATTCGCTCGAGCATACCGGATTTGTGAAGACATTTTACACGGATTCGCAAAAATGATTTTACTCGGGTCCTTGGTGATTTCGATAATGGTCTTCATCTCATTTTCGGAAGCGCAATCAAATTTTGAACCCAACGAAGCCAATACTTCCAACAACACCGGGTTCGGATTGCACTTTACAGCATAGTATGGTTGAACACGAGGTAAATGATTCACCCAATTTGCATAAGCTTTAGTGATTTCTCCCACATCAATAATGTAAAAGGCTTGTTCACTTTGATTGTGCTCCAAATAGTCATTGATGATTTGGTACATGTCGTCATCATGTCCATAGAGTTTGACATCGTATTTTTGCAATATGGAATTGTCGAGTGTTTTTAAAAATTCCGTCATATACATCTTTACCTATTTATTTTTAGGTTATTTTTTGGAAATTATACTATAAGTATTATACACTATGACTAGTTGTAAAAAAGTATTGGTTACCGGTGGTTCGGGACTTGTTGGAAGCGCCATCAAACACATTTCAAGAAATACTATTCATGAATCCGACTACGAATTTGTTTTTCTCTCGTCAACCAATTATAACTTGTGTGTTTTAGAAGATACAGTTAAAATGTTTACAGAACACCGCCCTCATTATGTTATCCACTTGGCCGCGAATGTAGGCGGTCTTTATAAAAATATGAATCAAAAAGTGGACATGCTGGAGAAAAACTTGATTATGAATTATAATGTCGTCAAGTGTGCACATGATTTCAAGGTTGAAAAACTAATTGCATGTTTATCTACCTGTATTTTTCCAGACAAGGTAAGGTATCCAATCACCGAAGACGATTTACACAATGGTCCACCACATAATTCAAATGATGCGTATGCTTATGCGAAACGAATGTTAGAGATTCATTGTAGGGCTTACCGAGAGAACTACGGCGATAATTTTGTTTGTATTATTCCAACCAACATTTATGGACCTCATGACAATTTCGATTTAGAAGACGGGCATGTTCTCCCAGCACTGATACACAAATGTTACTTGGCGAAAAAAGAGGGAAAGCCATTTGTCATACGCGGTTCAGGAAAACCGCTCAGGCAATTCATATACTCGAGAGACTTGGCAAAAATGATTTTGAAAGTATTGTTTGATTTCCACGGAGACAATATCATTTTGTCGGTTCCAGAATCACATGAAACGAGCATTGCAGATGTTGGGTTTTACATTGCAAAAGCATTTCAATATGAAGACCATGTCGTGTTTGACGAAAGTTTTTCAGATGGTCAACGCAAGAAAACTGTTTCTACGGATAAAATAATGTCGCTTATAGGCGACGATTTCAAATTTACTACCGTTGAAGAAGGAATAGAAAAAACTGTAAGATGGTTTATAGAAAATAAAGTCTAAACATGTCAAATCGCGTTATCTATATCTTTGGTAAAAACGAACAAAAAAACCAACAACATAAATCGGGTGTTTTTTTGTGTCTTGGAGAAAAGTTCCAGATTTTGCCATTTTTTTTCAATGTTTTTGTTGTTATACCCGAGATACAGTGAAAAAATAAATACACAGAAATACATGATATTTACTTGGTGGTTGTATTCTACTCGATTTACTTGACTAATAATGGCACTGTCGTTTACAATTTCATTATTCATTACTTTTGTCAAGGTGTTAAGTACCGCGCAAGACTGAATAATACTCTGGACATTTTGCCGAATTTTAAATCCAGCGCACAATACAAAAAAATAAGGAATAAAGATGAGGCATTTCATATGAATAGTATAGAGAGAAATTCTATATTGGTTTGAGAAAGGATTTAGATAAGTTTTTGTAATTATAAATACCAAATGACAGAAAAAATACTTTATGACAAACATGGATTGCTTATTAAAAAAAACCAGGCAAAATATGAAAGCACCCTGAGTTTTGAAAACAATCGAGTATACTTAGACAAACTCTTCAGTATTCATTTCATTTACGCAATGATCAAGGTAAATGGAGACTTTATTGAAGACTCGAATATTGAAATTTCCAAGGATAACACAAGTGCTCGGGTCTATATTCTAGTAAAGCACCTTTACGCTGACATTGGAACACCACAATTTTATTTGTATTTTAATATTTCTATGGTGAAACACGATGAGACACATGTTGATTATTTGGTCCAATCAATATATGAAAAACCACCAAATTACGACGAAGATTTTGAATTGTTAGATGTTGTATTTTCAAAAGTCGATTTACGCTTTCCGAGCCGACATTTTTGTAACATTCAACATGAGATTTCTATGAAGGAAGTACCTGATTTTGTTGAAAAAATAATGGTGATGATATATTCGAAAATGTTTTTGAATATAAAAAAATTTATAGATGCTGCATCTCTTTAGTTCTTCTCAGTGAAAATAATTTAGAATTTTTCTTTGTATAGAGAAGAGTTGAGTATGATGAAATCAATTAGTAGTAGTGATTTTATGGTTTCTAGTTCATTATTAGAAAACGAAGAAACCCAAATATGCAGTAAACGATCATTCGTATTCGCTATTGTCTTTGTATCGTTCACGCTTTCAGCTGCCATTTGTCTTGCATATGTGTTTACGCGCTAGAAAATAATTCAGGAGAAAACTATAGTAGCAAAAGGTATAGAAACAATTTACACTAATATGCAGGAAAATGAAACGAAGAAGTAAACCAATATTACCAATTCACTATGACACAACTTTTCCCATAGTAAGGAAATGGTATGTATCTGTCGTAGGGGTCTTGCTTTTTTTACTTGTAGGGGTGTCTACCTTTTTCATATTTTGGTGTAAAAATGCAACAAATATGCCCTATTAAAACTTTTTACATTTCAATTGCTGAATTGATATAAAACTATGTAAATAGTATATGTATGTTATGAAGGACTTTATACAGAGATTACCAATAGACATTATTTTATACATTATTCCATATACATATAATTTACAAAGTAAAAACTTATTGAATGATATTATAAATTATAAAGAAACACGAAGTTTACTATTGAAATTATATTATGAATATTGGATTATTGAAGCACAAAGCCAAGAACCAGAACAAGATAAAAACTGGTTGTTAAATGATATTATTGCTTATGCTAATAATGATAAGGCTACTATGTATGGATATGTTGATAATTTTTATAATATTTTCAAGAGAAATGTTTCTTTACAAACAATTGATAGTATAGACAAATACATAATTCATTTATATAAAAAACCGGTAAAAACGAAAATAAATATATTTTTAGGATTATTAACTATTAATGAAAGAAACGATGTAATTCAAGACTTTTACAGAAAGTTGAATTAAAAATCGGCGTTTGAAATGTAAAAAGGTGTAAAACAACTTAAAATGGTCTCATTTTATTTATTCAAGAGTGTAATGAATAAAATGTTTTTATTTGATTTTTTCGCGAATATATGGTTTCTGATTCGTATTTCCTGGATATTCTTTTTTGAATTTTTCACTTATTTCATAGAACGAGACTACAAAGGCTTTATTATGAATATTGCAAAAGAATTATCTGCGGAAAATATTCTCTATGTCAAAGTATTTCAAGCAATTTCTATGGAACATAATTTGATTGACGAAACAATTCAACAAGAATTAATTCAATATACCGATAGTGCGCCTTGTAATGCGGCAGATATTGATTGGGAAACTATAGTACGGTTAAAGTCGGAATTTGGGATTGTATTAAAGAGCACAATACCTGTCAATGCTGGTATGATTTCAATTGTCTACGAGAGCGACGATGACCTCAAAATTGTTAAAATAAAACGCACAAATATCGATGAAAAATTAAAATCCGCGATTGACCGAATTTTGTTCTTGTTGAAATTGTTTTCATGGTTTCCGCGCATGAATCAATTAGATTTACTCCATATTGTTTTCAAAATTATCTCATCCCTAGATGAACAATTGGATTTCAGAAAGGAAATCGAAAATACAAACAAGACCGCTGAATTATGTAAATATATCAAGTATATCAAGGTTCCAGTTGTGTATGCCAATGTCACAAAGTCGCTACCCAATGTGATTGTCATGGAGAAGATAAAAGGTCAACATATATCCAAAGTGTCCAAAGAAGATTATGAATCCTATGCCATGTTGGTAATGAAGTATGGTTTTATAAGCACCTTTATTCATGGATTCACTCACGGGGATTTACACGCTGGAAATATTTTGTTCATCAAAAACTCGGTGGTTGATAAGAAAACGCCAATGTTTCAATTAGGTTTGATTGATTTCGGTATAATGCTTTCTATCAGCGATAAAATAAAAAATATTTTCTTGAATTTGTCTACCGAAATGTTTTCAAAACCGCCTATTTTATTAGCCCAAAAACTGTTGACAAACTTCATTGATACTTTTGTCACACTTCCAGAGCACCACCAGAAAAAACTTGTTGATGTAGTTGCAAATATTATTGAAACTTCCTTGGACAAATCATGCACAAAACATCAAATCAAAATATATGATTTACTTTGGGAAGTAAATAGTTATTTGGATTTGAACAATAAAGAATTGTCCGAATATAATTTGAAATTAAACGACGACTTTGTAAAGATTCAAATGGGAATTGCCATGTCTCATGGAGTTTGTATGTCCTTGTGCAACTACAATTATGTTGAGTTTGCCGACCGGGTGGTGAATGATTTGTTGCATATTGAAATGATGATTCCATATTTACGCGATGAGTGACTCACATGTCGTATGTTTCACTTATTGACTCATTGTGGATGTTTACGCTATTGTTACTCGACGGTTACAACTTTTGCCAGATTTTTTGGAGTGTCGGGATTAATTCCCTTTTCAATAGACGAATAATAAGCCAACAATTGAAGAGGAATAATGTTCAACAGAGATTGAAAAGTCGCGTTTTTTGATACTTTCAACACTGTAGCTTTCGATTCCATTGTAGAACTTGATGAAACAAAATAAATAGGTGAGTGTCGCGAAGAAACTTCTTCAAATGTGTTGGTGATTTTACTTTGAAAGTGGTCATTATCCATTAATATAACGGGCATATTTTCATCTAATAAGGCAAATGGACCATGTTTTAATGCCGTTGCCGAACAACCCTCCGCGTGAATATATGATATTTCTTTGATTTTTAACGCGCCTTCTCGAGCGACCGCTTCATCGCATCCTTTTCCCAATATAAATACATTTTTATATTTTGAAAAATCCTTGGCTATACTCTTGATTTCATTGTCTAGATGTTTCAGTGTATTTTCAAAATCATAGGACAATTGATTTAAATCTTTAATGACTCTTGTGCGTTTTGAAGCAGGTCCTCCATGTAATTTTGAGAACCACAGCGCAATCAAATTCAAACATACGACTTGAGAAGTGAATGATTTCGTTGAGGCAACCGCGACTTCTCTTCCTGCATTGCAATATACACCGCAGTCCACTTCTCTTGCAATTAAAGAGTCGACTACATTAATGACACCAATTGAAACGACACCCTTGCTTTTAACAATTTCTAGACAGCGGTGTAAATCTTTCGTTTCTCCAGATTGCGATATAAATATGGCGATGGTTTTTCCATATCTTGGAATGTCCTTTTCCCCAAATTCGGAGCCATTGATTACTTGAACTGTCGCAAAATTACAAATACTTTTGAAAATATGCGATGCATAAAGAGCTGCATTTTCAGAAGTGCCGCAACCTAGCATTATCAAATGCTCTACATCTTCCAAGAAAGACCTACAATCATCAAGGCCTCCTAATTTTACACTTGAGTTGTCCAAAATACGTCCACCATGGTTTAAACTGTTTTTGATGACCATTGGTTGTTCATAAATCTCCTTGAGAGTCCAGTGGGGATATGGTGAAGGTGTTAGCATGATGTTTTGGTTTACGATTTTTTTTGTCTCGTATTCATTGGTTGTAGTTAATTCCAAGACATTTTTCTCGTTGAAACAAATCGTCATGACATCGTCTTTTTTGAGGGTAATGTAGGTTTTCAAGTAATTACAAAATCCGGTTGATTCAGAAGCGACAATGCAGTAGTCGTCGGTTTTTCCCACTAAAATAGGACTTCCATTTGCGACACAGTATAACTTGTTTGGTATATCCGAGTTCAAGATAGCCAAACCGTAAGTGCCTTCTAATTTGTTGATGGTTTTGCGTATCGATTCTTCCATGTCAAAATTATAGTTGTTGTAAAAATAAGAAATAAAGTTGGCAATCACTTCACTATCGGTTTGGGAATGAAAAACGAATCCGGTTTTTGAGAGAAAATCTTTGATTTCTGAATAATTTTCAATAATTCCATTGTGAACAATCGATATTTTTTTGTCGTTTGAATTATGTGGATGAGAATTTATATCATTCTTCGCCCCGTGGGTGGCCCAACGTGTGTGAGCGATTCCAACAGTGGTATTTGACGGGATTTCACCTTTTTCAGTCAACTTTTGAATTGCGGTTTTGTTGTTATCCGAAGCAAATTTGGTGGTTGTAATTTTTCCATTTTCATCTATGTAGGAAAATCCAGCGGAGTCATATCCGCGATTTTGAAGTTGTGTAAGTCCATTAATAAGTATTTCATTTACACTAGATTTGGAGTTTTGTCTTAATAAAGTAGCAATAATACCACACATTATTATACGACCAGATAATTATACTAAATAAAAACCGCGAAGTTATTTCATTTTATAGATAATGACTTCCTTAGCGAGATTGTGAATGATTTTCTTGTAGTATTCCTGATCCTCGGCTTCGTCGCGTCCTCCCATGGAATGGCACACCATTCGCATATATTTATCATGCAGCTTAGTTTGTGTGTTTTTCGAATCTGGATTATGGTCCATCCAATCGGGGATTTGTTTCACATTCTTGGCGGCGATGTACTTGATGGCTCGAATGAGCTTTTCTCTCGAGAAGTCGTTCACCCACACATTATTATCCTTGACATAAAGAACTTCACGCTTTGCGTCTGTGCAGTGAATGGGCCTTCTATGAACTTCTAATTCCATGAGATTTCGCATAATGATTCGGGTCATGGATTCCACATAACCATACTTGCCAAAATTCTCAAAATCGGAATGCTGTACCTTGACATAATCAATAAATTCCTGGATGTTCATGGCATCTTTGCAAGTTTCATTCAAGAAAAAGTTCAAATTGAATTTATTCGTGGTGTTGTTGATGGTTCCGTTATTATTGTTTGTAATGGACTGGTTGTTTTGTAATTCCAACATTTTTTTATGTAATTCATGGTTCTCTTTGTGTTGGTCAATCAAAAGTTTTTTAAATTCTTCGTTTTGTTTTACCATGTCTAAAAACAATATTTTCAGGTCAAAATCGCTATCATCAGTAATAGTTTCGTTTTTTGTCTCGGGTTCTGTTATATTTTTAACACATTTTTTTTTGTGATACCATAAACCACTTGTAGACTTGTATACAGAATTACAATTTTCACAAGTGAATAAAGAACAATAGTCTTGGATATTTTTCGAATTTGTCCGTTCTATATGTTTTGGTCTCAGTATATGTCGTTCCCATTCATTTTTTTTGCTGCATGAATAGGAACAAACTTCACAGTTATATTTTTTGACATTTTTTCCTAAAGGAGATTTTTCGAATTTTGCGGTGTTTTCTTGATTTTTCATGGAGATTTCTTGAATTTTCATGGAGATTTTTTGAATATTGTTAACAAAATATTTTTCTGTATTTATTTCAAAAAAAAAAATATGCAGCGAAAACTAGAATTATTTTTTTGGTGTTGTGAGCATTCCAGTCACAAGGGAAGATTTTGAAGGTATTTTCGCATCTTATACAGGGTTTTTCAAAATTTGGACATTTTTTTTGTCCATTTTTGACTTCCCGATTTCAAACTTGAAAATCACCTTTTTCTTGCCTTTTTCTTTAAGTAGGAAAATCCAAAATATATTATTTTGCGAAACAACAAAGACTTTCAAAGAAGTTCCGTCACTTGTAATAAAATTGAAATCAACGTTCCAAAACGACCTAGGTTAAAAAAATGTCAAACGAAAACAAACCAATCATCTTTATTGACGGCAGTTATTACTGTTTTCATCGGTACTATTCGATTCAACGATGGTTCAAGAATGCGTATCCTGAAATCATCTTGGAAGACCCTTGCAAAAACGAAGTCTTTGTGGAGAAATACAAGAAAACATTTGTAGAAAATTTGAAATCTCTTCGTTCAAAATTAGATTTACCAGAAAACACAATCATTATCGTCGGGAAAGATTGTCCGCGAAAAAATATTTGGCGTATGGAATTATACGACAAATATAAAGGAACACGCGACCAAACCCGAACACAACATATAGGCGGATTCTTTGAAATGGCATACGCTTCGTTATTTCAAGAAGCAGGCGTCCACTCGACACTTTATCATGAACGACTTGAATGTGATGATTGTATTGCGTTGGCGGTGAAATACATATTTCCGGTGGAAACTAACATTACCATTATAACGAGCGACCGTGACTATTTACAATTGGCGACCAGACCAAACATTCGAATTGTCGATTTGTCATTTAAAAATTTGGGAGAAGGACATGATTTCAAAAAAGACCTCTTTTGCAAAATTGTCATGGGAGACACGAGCGACAATATTTCTTCAGTGTTGAAAAAATGTGGACCAAAAACAGCGTTGAAATGTTTTGAAAATCCGGAATACTTTGAACAACGAATGAAGAAAGAAGACGCTTATGCCAAGTTACAACTCAACAAAACACTTGTTGATTTCGAGTGTATACCGGAAGTGCACAAGGAGGAATTCTTGGCAAAATATACGGTTGGTTAGTTGAGAAAACATTTCATGTTTTTTCCTGGTAAAATAATATTGAGATAATATAATAACAAAGAATGTCTATTCCCAATACATTAACTATTTTTATCAATACTCGAATCCCAGGTTATCAAAAATTAAAATTCAAACCTTCAATGGCGATTCCAACCAATATGAGCGAAACTGTGTATTTCGACCCTCTTGTAAAAATCTCCAGGGGGTCTGTCAGTAATGTTCCAGAAGATGCCAACCCGGGAAAATACGATGATCTGGCCAAGTCGCAGTTTTTCGATAAAGGTATGTTCCAAACATTAGTGAATCGAAATTTATCATCGATATTCAATTCCAACAAGATTGGACGATCAACCGATCCGGACAGCGCAAAGATTGAGAAAGCCAAAGAAGCCGGAATTATTGACAATAACATCAATGTTATTTTAAGTACTCTCTTTAGGCCCAATTCGGTCATTTATATTGGAAAAAAACCGTATACCATCTATTCTTATCATTGGGACAAGGGAGATTGGAAGATCAATACTAAAATGTTGAGTCCATTTACGCAACCTACTAGCATATACAATCGTGGGCAAACCATTAATGTCTTTGCTGGACCTGCATCAAATTATTCTACAGGTAGATACCAACTTGCACAATCAGAATTAAAACAATTGTCTACCAAAGCCACCGAAGGAGACAATTTTGACCCCGACAAATACAAAAGAGCTCCAGCAGGTCTACTAGAGACGGGTTCTGCTTCTCCAGCTTTACTTCCCCCTGCACCACCAGCAGTTCCAAGCGCACCTTTGCTTCTAGAGGCACCACCTGCGGTTGCTGTTGCAAAACCTCTTCTCCTGGGAGCACCACCTGCGGCTGCAAAACCTCTTCTCCTGGGAGCACCACCTGCTGCGGCTGCAAAACCTCTTCTTTTAGATGCTCCAGCTGCTGCAAAACCTCTTCTAATCGGTGCACCACCGTCGAGTTCTTCTAGCTCGGTAACTCTAGAACCAAAATCAATAGAACCTGGTAGCGCATCGAGTTCTACGGCTCTAGCAACAGTTCCTACAGCGGCGACTATTCCAACTGCAACACTAGTAAAAGAAGACAGTGCTAAAGTTGGTGGTGGAGAATCTGATACTGAAGCTGAAGTTAAACAAGGTAGCACCGGTGAACAAAGTAAATCTATTCGTAAATATTTTAGACAGTATCGCGGTTTGTCAAAAGCTGTTTACAAATATTTACCAACACTTGAAATAAAAAAGATAATAAATCCAGAACTTGTAGAAGAAAACGGTAAACCATTGATAAATTATGAATTGCCTGATCGAATTTTCAATACTAATATAGAAGAACTAAGAGTATTTCCAACAATACCTAATGGAAATTGTTTTTTCGAGGCTGTTGCCACAGCACTTAATGACTACCACAATTATGTTCCAGGCTCACCCCAATATTTAAACCAGGAAGACATTCGAAAAGGAGTTCAAAATTATTTTATTCAAAACAAAGACAAATTAAAATCTCTTTTGGAATTTGCAAATGGTGTTAAAAACAATATGAATTCGGAATTGGAAAAATATCGAAAGGAAATCCCTATTCTTGATTCTAGTGTTGAAAAAAATCGTTTGTATCCAATTGAAATAAATAAAATATTTAATAATAGGAATGTGTTATTTATTCAAAAACCTACATCAACAACAACTGGTTTTACGATTCCACCAGACGAAGATGAGGCTTTAAAATTTATTTCGAGTCCTAATTTTTGGGCAGATGATTCAATTTACCCAATCATACAAGAAATATATGCGTTGAAAATAATTACAGTTTTACGAGAGGCACCCGTTGGTGTAGGTAAAGATAAAATATCCAATTACTCTCTACCTTTCCCGAATTTGTTGAGAAACGAACCAGGTGATACCAGTGATATTAATAACAATAGTTTTGACAAGTATGTTTTTTTACTTTTTTCATCATCAAATCACTATGACTTGATTACTTTTTACAACAGAACTCAACAAGGAGAACTACTGCGAATGTCAGCTTTACCAAGAATTCCAGAAAATCAACTACCAGAATATCCAGAAATAGAACCACCTCTTTATATTTTACTTTTTATTTATGGACACTTTTACCAATTCCTTAGTGATGAAGACAAATCCAGAGTTGTTTTGTTTGAAAATGAAATGAAAAATATTGAAACAGCTTATAAAGAGTTCAAAACAACCCCAATTTCTAATGAAAAGGAAGAAACAAATAAAACCATGGTTATTCAAAAATTTAATGAGTTATTTTATCAGGGTGTTCCAAAAGGTGATACAACCAAGACAATTTCATCACCAATAAAAGAGTCCGAACTAGAACCTGGCACAGCAACCGGAGTAGTAGAACCTGGAGAAACAGAACCTGGAGCAACAGGAACAGGAGTAGCAACAGGGACAACACCAGGAGCACCAGGAGCAACACCAACACCAAGTCCAACAACAAAACCAACTGGGTTAGCCTCTGGAACAAAAACGAATTCAATGACGACTGCTTTTTTTGGAGACTCTAATTTAGGGTTTTATATAGTCGTTGACCTAGAGTTGTATCCAGGGACTTCCATTCCGATAAACAAGAAATTCTCCATAGCGTGCGACATTCAAAAAGAAAAAATCAAGGAATCATTGGCTGAACTTCGTGGAAAAGTTTATGCACCTACACCATTAAATGAGCTGTATTCCAATTCTCCACTAATGAGTCAATTCAAACCAGTTGATACCTCTAGTAAAAAGTCAACACGTGGTGGAAAAAAACGAGTCAACAAGACCCAGAAAAACAAAAACCATAAAAAAAGAAAAATAAGAAAAACAAGAAAATTTGGCAGAAGAAAATACAAGACAATAAAACATAGAAAATAATAGCAGTGATGATGATTTTACAAAAAAAATCATTATCAAAAAATGACACGCAACACTATTACATTTTAATAGCCTGCGACTGTTGCTGTTGTTTCTGTTTTTCTTTTTTAGCTTTTTCTAAAATAGCAATTGCAGAACTCAATTCATCAGCACTAATGACACCATCATTGTTTGTGTCCATAGCTTTTTCAATCTTTTTGTAGCTAGATGGAACAATGCAAAAACGACTATCATGGTTGAACAAGTGGTCTGCTAGAATCACAAAGACAGCCGTTAATCCTAAAGAAATATAAATGTCTCGAGTTCCCATCCAACATATCGCGAAAATAAGAATTTGTCTCGTCACGGAATATTTCAAGTATTGTTCGGTAGATTTGCTTAAATCAATCGTGACAAATCTGGAACCAATGTTCAATGTAAGCATTACAATCCCCGCGAAAAACTTGTTCGAGTTCAAATAATCGACATGTGTATGGATATAACTCATTAATCCGTGGAACCCTCCTATCTGTTTAGGCGGTTCAGGCAGTTTTGGAACTTCCGGTAATTTTGTTATTTTGTTTTTTTTAGTCATGATTACTATAATAAAATATTATATTTTTGTGTAAAATGATTCATTCAACATTTCCAAAAACTACCACAAAGTTCCTAATCCAAACTTGTCCAATTTATCGCGAACATATTCCAAATTTCTATCTCTAAAAATGCGAAAATTTCTCAACTGAGGTCTAATACTGCGATTGATAATTGGCACAAAAGATTCACGTTTTTTTTGATTCATGTAGAAAACAAACGCGCAAATAATGAAAAAAAGAATCAAATACAGCACACTTTTTGTTTTCATATTCTCAACTATTATATTACTTGGACAAAAACTTTTTTACAGAAGACTCTACACAAGTTTATTTTAGGCAATACTTTAAAATTATTATCTTATTTTTTAATAGGAAGAAATGTCTTTAGCCATGTATGCGGCTCCATTTGATAATGATATGATGGAAGTAAATGATACTCCCATACATAGAAAAAGAAATCAAAATCAAAAAACGCAAAAAAGGTATCCTAAAGATGTAGGTGAATCTTTAAACAATTCAGAGAGAGTCAATTCTATTTTGAAAACAATTCATAATTTGCCCGAATTTGATGACTTGACGAATTTTAACCCACCTCCACCACCAGTATCCGCAGGTGTAGAGCAGACAAAGTCGAGAGATAATGCTGAACCACAATCGAATTCTATTCCATCAAACAGTCAACCAGCCTCTCCGTATTCAACAACTCCAATGTCTAACAGTGGCGAAAATGACTACAGTGAAGTATATTCAGCTTTGTCAAACATAACCAACTTGCAAAATAACGGGAACTACTTGGCCAATTTGATTCAAAACAATCACAATGTTGCCGGAAAAGAAGGGTTCAAGGGTCAAAATTCGGGAGACCGTTTCATGCCAAACTATCAAGCCATGTATCAAGGCGTGGCCAACGAAGCGGCTAATGTCAGCGCTCCTTTAGACAAGTATGATTTACTTATGAAAAAGTTGAATTACATGATTACTCTTTTAGAACAACAACAGGACGAAAAAACCGGAAATGTCGCCGAAGAAGTGATTCTCTATTCCTTTTTAGGCATATTCATCATTTTTATTGTGGACTCTTTTGCTCGAGTGGGAAAATATGTTCGTTAATTCAACATCAACACCTTTTGTGGTGCAAAAGTTCCGTATGCAAAATTATAAAAAAAATAGGCCGTAGGACTCTCAAACAACGGTTCGGTCTTTATTTTCAAATTATCAATAATGACATCATTGTCGGCTATGTTTTCTAAGGTTATAATCCGGAATTCGTGATGTTTTAGGCATATCTTCGATAATGCTACTTTAAATCCGTGAATAAAAACATTCATGTCTATCGTCTTCTTTTTCTCTCGAATAGATGAAAACAAAGACAACGATTCTGTTTCATCTTTAGTTTTAGTGCAAGTCTTTCTAAAAAAATATGCCCCGATTGTTCCGGTGGAATCAACCAAAAGATAGATGAATATATTTCCGGTTTTGACGAGCTCCATGATTCCCGAAATTTCAGGCATAATGTAAATATCAAACTGTCCCTGCGTTTCTCTCAAAAAGTCTACTAGAAAATGCAGATTGTTTGGTCCACATTCGACGACACTGTATTCACCTACCAAATCCGTTGGTGTATTCCATTTCTCCATAGAGAATCCACAAGTCTTGTACACGCATAGCGGGACAATTCCGGTTAAATCGTCTTCTCTCTTGAACAATGACACAAAAATATTTTTATTTCCTCGACGTTGGTTGTATTCGTGTGTTTGTATCATTTGCGGTGCAATTCCTTTTTTCCGGAATGCGCCATCAACACATAAATAGTCAACATAGTAGGCATCAAACGCGGCGCCCTTGTATCCGTTGTGAATCGATACATGAAGTGGACGGCCAGTCATGAACGAAATCAGGCGTTTACGATTTATGGTTTCTCCCGCTTCCATAAGTATTTCATCTTCATAGTAAAAAGTGAAAAAAGAAGGCCCCTTATGTCCCACAAAATAGGGTACTACATTCTCCTTTTTGGGCGAGAAATGATTTTCTCCATCTCGCAAATAATGCAGTTGAATAAAGTGGACAATTTCTCCCATTTTGTTATCCGAAACCGCATTGTACTCCAGAGTTTCAATATTGGTAAAGTTGCAATAACGATTTTTTTCAGGAAGACTCGAATCTATGATGCCCGGTGGAAAAAAATAATAGCGAAAATCGTAGACATGAAACACCGGTTGTATAGACCAAAATTTGAAACGCAATTTTATATAAGCAAATACAATGAGCAAGAGAACCAAAATCGCCAGAAACACATACATCAATATTTGCGCGTAGTACATTTTTTTCAGTTGAATTGATTCTTTTATTGTGTCTCAACAAAAGAATTTACAGTGACAAACTCATTACTGCGGTTTCAATAATACATACAAAAAGTTATATTCATAACCACTCTTTATCAAATCGATTTTTTGATTCACAATAAATCCGGCTTCTTGAGCCAAGGCAAGAATGTTATCCGCTGGCTCCATATACATTAAATGTTCATTCTTGCGAAATACTTTTCCATTGTCCCTATTTTCGAATTTCTCAATAAACTTGGCTTCGTTTGTGGAAGGGTCCAGTTCAAAATTGGACGAGTATTTGAAATTGTCGAATGTAACCTTGGAATTAGTGATGCGTTCTTTGGCGTATCGTTGAGGAGTCAAGAGCAATAGTGGATTAGAAGGTGGAAGAATTGGGTCAAACATGTTGGGGTCGACCAAATGCACCACCAAATAGCCTCCAGGCATTAACCAGTTGAAACAGTTTTTGAAAAACTGTAGTTTATTTTTCAAGTAATAGATGGTAAAATACAAGCACAAAATATGGGTATAGGTTTGTGGACGGAATGTTCCCGCTTGAGTGACATCCCCAGTGACAAAATCAAGCTCTGGATACAATTCTTTTGCCTTGCTGACCATATCTGAAGAAATATCAACCCCCTTAACCTTGAAATTCATGGAAGCCAGTTCGGCGACATGATGTCCGGTTCCGGAACCAATGTCTAAAATAATGCTTTCTTCAGTTGGCTTGGTGTTGTTGACGATTTGGTTAATTTCATAATTGTTTTTTACAGTATTGAAGACTAAATGGTCATAGATATCCGCATAGAAATTATCGTAAACTTCAACATTTCCTGATTTGAATGTAAAATCATCTACCGAGATAGAAAAGCCTTCTTTTTTGGGTCGAAAAAAATACATGAGTATCAGAAACAACACTAAAATCACCATAATTTTTCCAAAAGAGGAAAGTTTCTTGTAAGTGTTGATGACTGGTTTAATGAGTGTTTTGTAATTTAACATCAATGTTCTTATACTATACATAGGTTATTTTTTTTGACTTGTTCAGTAAAAATGAAAAATAAAAATAAATACAAAAAATATACAAAACAAGAGAATAAAATGGCAGATTGTGAAATTAACGATTTGAGGGCAGAGAAGGATTTCCGCGGCATCACCTTTTCCAATTTCAAAAAAGCAGATGCTAAAAAAGAATTACTAAACAATATTAAAAATGCGAAAATTGAGCAGGCGTGTTATTGGTCAGCAGAATTCATTTGTGCTGGACATTTCAGCGATTTATGGGATATGATTCTACATTTTTACAGCAAACACATTCATTTAGGAAATCCTAAATTGGCGATTTATTTGGAGTTGAGAATCAAGAATTTCAAAGAAATCATGGCCAACGGCTTTTCAGGACACGAAATAAAAATGCGCAACAGTGATAAATTACGCAAATTATTTGCCGAAATCGTCTGTATTTTGTGTTATTCCAAGAGAAAACATAGTTTCGATGAAGTGAAAATCAAAAAAGAAGAATTTGACATGACTACCATGACAGACCGTTTCAAGGCACCTACTACAGAGTATGGTGTTCCCATTATGAAACCGGAAGACCCTAAAGAGTTGTTTATTGCCATCAATGAATTAGCCTACACCATTTCAAACGACGGTAAAAACACCATGAATGCGTGTTATTGGTTGGAATGGATAATGCAATTCGAAACAACCTGTAAAAAGAAGAAGGAAATTTGTAAATGCGAGAGAAGACAAAATATCCCAGTAGATTCAAAACAGCAGATGGATTTGATTTGGATTGTTTGGGATACTCTTTTAACAGAAAGTTTAAAACGGCACAAGTTGATACAAAAAATGATGAATGCCATTTTGAATTTATATTGTTTGAAATACACTTCCACCAGTTATGTCAAGAGAAAATATCTCGTATACTACGCCGTTTCTCTTTTGACCGAAAATGTCAATCTTGAAGAGGAGATTTTGAAAGAAAAGGAAAAAGCTTCAGTTTCTCTCGTCATCTCAAAAATAAATGGTATTTATAAACAAGTCAAAAAGAATGAAATCAGTCCTGGCACTGACTACATGTTCCACGGAATGACTCGTTCTAATCTTGAAAAGACAATTGAAAAATTGGAAAAAATGAATACTTTTGGAGAGACTTTTGTTCCCCGTCTATAAAAAAATAATCAATCGTATATATAAGAACCGAATGCCAAAAAGAACTAGAAGAAGCATCCAACCAAAAAATAAAACCGCCAAATACCCAAACAAAAACGCTTCTTTAAGTAGCTTTGAAAAAGAAATTGTGGTGCGCTTTTTAGAGTTGTCCAACATGGTAAAGCTTTACCATTGGAAGACCATGTCATATGCGACACACAAGGCAACCGATGAATTGTATTCAAAAATTGGAGAAAATATGGATACTTTTGTAGAGGTTCTCCTTGGAAAAAGAGGAGACCGAGTTCATTTAGGTAAAATCACACATATTTCTCTCAAAGATTTCGATAATGTTTTGGATTTTAAGCATGAAATCGAAAAGTTCAAGTCTTATTTGGTTTCTTTGGACGATAAACCCGCGTTGAAAACCATGTCCAACAGTGATTTATTCAACATTCGCGATGAATTGTTGGGCAACTTGAATCAATTCTTGTATCTCTTGACATTCAAATAAGAGTTTTGAGTTTTGTTATTTTCATCTATATTATATAAATAGATATAATATAAATGGACTCGCCTGCGACAACACCACTATCATCACCGATTCAACCAACTTTAGAAAGTCCCGCGCCAACAAAAATCTCTTGGTTTGTCTGGGTAATCATCATTCTTGTTTTGGCCTTTCTTGGATTCAACATTTTCACTTATTTAGCAAAAGGGACACAGGGAGTTTCAAATTTTTTCGGACATATCATCGAAAACACTGGCATATTCATTTTCAAGATAATTGAATACATTTCGGATTTCTTCAAGAGACTATTTGGCGGTTCATCACCACAAACATCTTCACCACCGAAAACCACTACTGAAAAAGCACCTGTTGGAAAGGATGAAACTACTTCGGCCACTCCAGCATCCGTTTCTTCCACATTGCCTCAACAAAATCCAGTAAACGAACAATCACTAAGCCAGTCCTTGAATCAGTCACTAAAACAACAGTCAATGATGAAACCAACAACCAGCAGTGACCAAGAAAACTATTATGCCGATGACTCCCATAGTTCTATCCAGTCGAGTAAACCAAGCGCCAAATCGGGATGGTGTTTCATCGGCGAGGACCGAGGATTCCGCAGCTGTATACGAGTAAACAAGGATGATAAATGTATGTCTGGCGATATTTTCCCCAGTCAAGAAATATGTATTAACCCTAGTCTAAGAGCCTAGAGCACCACCACCGTAATTGATGAAGTTGCACCAGTTCCTATTTGGTTTACTGCTGCAACTGTAAAGGTATACTGTTGTCCACTCGTCAACCCAGTAACCGTTTTACTAGTGTCCGTGATACCCGTGAAAGTTTCTACCAGTGAATCATTCAAAAAAACAACTACTGTGTAACTAGTTATTATGAGTCCTCCATTATAGGCGGGGGCGCTCCAAGAAAGCGCTACTGCGGATGACTCAGAAACTCCTGAGAAATTAAGCGGTGCATAAGGAACCACAACTGCACTGACAATTCCTTTGGAATTGGTAGGAAATTTATTTCCACTCGAACCATAGGTATATTGTCTCCTTGGGTAATAGGTTGGCCAACCGTCATTCCAACATAATAAAGTAATCGGTCCAGGAACATCAGAGTCTGTAGATGGATAGCATTGCACAGTCGTTGTCGTGTCGTAGATTTGTCCAGTGCAAAAGTTCTCAGATACATTACAAACCAGGTTTCCTCCGTCTGGTATGACTAGACTCGTAATTTTTGGTGGTGATGTTTGAGTTGGAATAATCGGGCTATTTAATGTTTTTGTTGCAGGTGGTGGAGGAATGACGGGACTCACCGCTGGACCGGTTGAAGTAGCGGGTAAACTTTTGAAAGTCAGCCCCGATATAGTTGGACATGATACCGAATCCGTCGGCGTCAAATTCGTATTGTTTACTTGAGTTGTTTGATAGTTCACTCGTTTTAGAGAACTCGTGTTGGGGTCGGTAAACGAGACACTTTGGGTCGCCCAAGATTTGGTGCGATTGGTCCATAAACCACGTGCGATTTGCGAATAACGCTGCTGTTTGGTCAAATTGGAGCTGTTTTTTTTGTATTGAAGGACATTTCCTTTTCGAAAAACGATTTCCTGGTATCGAACATCTAATGCACTTATCTTATTGTTGACAAAAGGCACATAGTTTGCGTCATACTGTGACGGGTCATTCAAAACATAGGCACATGGATTTTCAAAACGATACCATTCTCTCGGTGGTTGAACTAAATGAGAGCCCGGACAAGAAGCCGACATATTATATTGAAACAAGACAATATAATATACTTTGATTTGCATTCTCTAGCACGAACGAAGAAGATTCCGCCTAAATCCCAACACCACATAATCCCGAATGTATTCGTAATGATGTTTTTCATAAACCACCTGATAATTCGGAAAAAGGGCAGTATATTCGGGAGTGTTTCGCACATAGTCGCCATTTTCAACTAATTCTGTCAACAAATATGTAGTCCAAGTAGTGTTTCGATCGGGTTCACGAACCAAAATCAATCCATCTTTCTTTAAAATCCGGTCGATTTCTGATAAAATGAAATGAAAATCAGTATTGCTGATATGATGGATACAATCATTGAATAAAACAACATCAAAAGTGCCATTCAAAAACGGCAACAATCCGCCAGAAGGAGTAATCATGTCAATATGCAGAAATTCCTTCTTCGGAAATGCTCGACTCGCCATCGCAATACGAGTATGGTCCGTATCTACACCCACATAATGATTAAAAAATATGCTCATTATTCCTGGTCCTGAACCAAAATCCAATACTATTTTTTCACCTCCTGTAAATACGGGCAATACGGAGGATAGATGTTTTTGAAACAGTCCTTGTTCAACATCTTTACACAAGTAAAAATAGAAAAACCCGGTATTTATAAAACCGCTGAATTTCTCATTCAAGAGAACCCGATTCACAAAAAAGATGCTTGAAATCAAAAAAAACAGTAAATTCCACATAATTAGTAAACAATAGAAACAAACATCTATATTGTTTACAAGTAAAAAAGACAACCTAGGAAATACGGGTAAATTGTATTATGGGTTGAATTGGTCGGCTGAGCCATAGAAATACCAACGATTCGATAAATAATTGGCGTTCTTCTGGTTGATGGTTGAGTTCGAATTCGCCAGTTTGGTATTGGGTCCTTTCATTGCGATATTTTGAATTGCCGAAGTTCCTAAAGCATAGTTGAAATACCACAAATTAGAAATGTTTCCTGCAAATCCACCATTCATCGCAATATACACATTTCCGTAATTTTGTTTTGGAACACCGGTAAGCACCGCACTTTTGGTAACCATACCGTTAATGTAGACATCTAGATTCGTGTTTCTACAACGGATTAATACATTTACCCATTTGTTTAAAGGAATATCTGGCACAATAACCTTTTCATTAATGACATTGTAGGTATTCATGATGATTGTCAATTCATTTGTATTGGGAGAAATATACAACCCTGGAGCATTGTTTGGCTGAATCAATCCAGTTGTCATGTCTACATCACCGTTTCCTTTACTGAAGATATGTCTGTATTGTCCAGACAAGTATTGAAGGTTGGTGATGTAAATCCAAACAGACCAGGTAAATTCTATGCCATTGGGAGAATTTACCGACCGGTTTACGGTGATGGCACCAGATGCCTTAGGGTCTTGTGGAATCACAATCAATTGACTCGCATCCACCATTCCATCCAATATATGAGGTGAACCAGTCGCACCTTGAGAGATCTTGGAGATAAATGCTAACCCTAATTGGAGTAAAATAATGAAAACAAAGATGACCACCAAGACAAATGCGAAACGAGCCACGGTGCTACTAGAATTCATGAAATCCTTGATTCCACTGCCTCGTCCGGTTCCAAATACACTTCCACTTGCACCATATCCACTATTGCTATTCATTTAATTCTGTTATATATACAACAGAAATAAATCACAAACCATCAATCTAAATTGTCAGGGTATTGGTCGTTGTGCCGTTTTGTAAAAAGGAAATTTGAATTTGATAATTACTAAATAAATTTGACAACCAACTCGCGCCATAACCCTTTTGGTAAATATTCCAGGCGGTTTGAGGGTCGGTCGCATTAGGGAAATATTGGAATTTTGAGGTCCAACCGGAAAATCCACCTTTAGGTGTGATGTAAATATTGGAGCTGTTGTTTATTTTCGCAATTCCTGGTAAAACACATGTTTTCACTAGTTTACCGTCTAAATAAATATCTAGACTTCTTCCGTAAACACTCACCAACAAATTTACCCATTTTTGAATAGGAACATTTTGAACACCGCATGTAAATGTGCTCGCTAAAGATGGTTTTGCTGATGCACTCGTAACTACATCAGAACCTGGATAGACCGACAATGTAACTGCTAAATTATTTTGAATAGGTCCAAAAGTAACTAATGGACATGGTCCGGTTCCAATATTCGACAAAATGTCCATAGCTGAAGGACTCGCGGAGGGTTGAGTCGACGCACCACTACCCATTCGTCCAAACAATACTTTTGGCTCTCCATACTTGTAGTTCCAGTCTTGGACAAAAAACCAAATAGAATAAGTAAAATTGCTTGCTTGAGACCCTGAACCATCCGTTGGTAAATCAGAAGCACTGATTGTTTGCATGGTTGTTCCTGAACTGATACTGGAAGTTAAAGTATTTACATCTTTTGAAACATAACGAATGACAATGTATAATAAAACGACAACAACCACAACAATTAAAATACCCTTAATGTTCATTTCTACTAATAATATAAGAGTAGAAATAAATTGAAAATATATTGTTTTTTTGATTTACAATTGTTCATCAATACTTTTTATGGACATGTTCATTGAATTACAAGCTACCTACATAATCATCATTTTTTGCAAAATACCATCTTAAAGATAAGAAATCTTGTTTTTGGAATGGATTCAAGGTGTTTTCAATCGTTTTTGAAATAGAGTCGCCAGTTGCAATTGCAGTAGCCTCCTCTTGAACCTTCTTAGTACTTACCTCCATTCCTCCATAAATATTATTCGCAGTTGACTCTGGTATTTTTATGATGGTCGCTTTTGAATTGTAGCTTACCGGAGGTGTTTGGTCTTTTACTAAATTATACAAATAATATACTTGTTGAAGCGTTATGTTTTTGTCAAAATAATTCAAGTTGCATATTTGTCCATGCACTCCATTTTCATAACCAATATTCAAACTGTCGTATTCCATGTAGGGGACCACACCCGTCACGGTTTTTACCAATTCACCATTGTAAAAGATGTCAAGTGTTCCACCATTGTAATTAATCAGTAAATGGTTCCATTTTTGCAATAAAACACCCTCGAGTCTATACACAATAAGATTTCCATCTGCGTCGTGAACATCTGAAATTATTTTTTGAGTGGGGTCTTTGTTTTTCATGGTTATCATTAAAGTATTCTCCGCCGCATTAAACATGACATTCGGTTTTCCGCCATAGCTCATAATAGAGGTGAAGGTGTTTGCCGTTGAAGAAGTATTTGGCCCAACTGCGTCTAAATTAAACCAAAACGAAATCGCGTATTGGTAATCATATTCGGTGGAACCATTCAACGACTGATACGATGCCAAAGTGTTTTGACTCGTCAAACTTACCGGGTTATTCAAAAGTAGTTTTCCACCCTGTTTGGATACTTGTTTTTGAATGTATGGAAGAGAAAAGTAGAGAATAAACAAAAGAATAATCAACACCAACAGAATCCAATGAGTCGTTGTGGATGGTTCGGTTTTTCCAGTTTTGAATCCGACTCCTTTTGCTTTTCCAAACAACCAGACTGCTCCATCAATGAAGTTGACAAAAAGACAAGGAATGTAAAAAAGTATATTCACTATGAATTTTACGATTGGAACTTTGAACAATGGAGTTCCCGTGAATAATTTATATACTAGACTCAACACCGCAATTACTAACAATAAATTCAACACAAAAGACACTATTCCGGAAGTCGTGGATAAATTTCCTAGACTTGTCACCAACCAAGCAATCATTATACCGGAAAATCCTAAACCAAAAATCAATAATAACGCATTTTTGAAAATGATATTTATTGTGGGTAGTCTGTCTGGTTCATCACCAGTGCCTGTAGCAGTTAAAAGACTTTTCGAAAAATACAAGATGCCTATAATGCTGACCATCAAAATACAAATAATAATAACCGCCGCACTAAAAGTGTTTTGTTTAAAAAACCCTCCGGGATAAGTGGTGATGCCAACAGTTACCAATATCAAAAACAAAATGAATGAAATGGCGGAAGCAATACCCCATGAAGTAAAGTTCTTGGCACTCAGTTCACCAAGCAAATTAGTCATTTCTGGAGAACCGGTACTACTTCCAGTTTCGGTTTTTCCATAAAAAAGTGTAACTATGTAGAGTAATCCAAAAACAGTCAGTAAAATCGTTAATAACAGTGTGAGTCCAAAATATTTATGAATATATCCTCCTGGGTCTTTGTTGTAAAATAAAATTAACATTGACAAAAAACACACCATTACAATCAAAAACTTTACTTTTTCATAATTGTAAAAAAGTGGTACATGTTTTTCATTTACTATGAAATACAACAATACTACACCAATCAATAAAGTAAATGGTAAAAACAAGTAGGCATACTTGTCCAGTATGGAAGACGGTAGTAAAGTAAATAAAATAATCGTGAATACCGTGTATAGGACCAGCATAATTGTGTTCTTGTTCCAACTGTTTTTGTATTTAAACACTGCATATGCCAACACAGCAGAAAAAAACAATGAAAATATGATAGTCAGATTCGTCGATGTGGTAGATTTAGGATCTGTCTGCGGCACATACAATAAAATAATCGGGAACAATGCTGTACATAGAACCACCAGAGCAATCAATAGATTAAACCCCAACATAACTTTATCATTTGGGGGTTTTATGGGATGAAATGATGACGGTTTGTCCATATATCTACTCTATACTATTTTTTCGATGAATTCACATATTTTCCATTGCCGTTTTTTTTCCATGGCATTCTCTACACAATGCAACTAAATTGCTGACTTCATTGTTTCCTAGACCACTTCCCAAACTCGCAATGTGGTCGACCTCAAACCACGCGTTCAATTTTTGTTTACAGTGTCCGCATTTCCAATCTTGCATCGAAGCGACATATTTCTTCTTTGTCTCGCTCACTGAACGCTTCACTTTTTGGCCATATCCACCTCCTCCCGATTGCAGAATTCGTTGTTCGCTAGATGCTTGTTGCTTCAAATTCGCAGTTCCCATTGCCGACCCCATAATATTTGTGATGAATGACCCCGGTTGACCATCTTCATCACCTGAAGAACCGGTAAAATCGATGATGGGCGACAACATATCCAGCGAAGACCGGTCAATTGGCATATATTTAATGACATTGTTTGCATTCGCCAACATGGATTTACAATTCGCCGGATTTCTCTTCAACAACAAGTAAAAACAGATGCCTAGAAAACCTATAAATGCCATTTGATAATATTTTTTATAAGACATGATCAACTTGGAATATTTACCATCATGATATGTATTGAATATGAAAAAAGCAGTGATACCGATAATAATAATTTCTACTCTCATGTGTTATGTGCTATTATAAGACATGAAAAAAATGTCATTCATTTTACAATTTATTTTTTACTTGTCGAGAGATACTTCAAAAATGTCGTTAAAGGCGACTGTGATTTGGTGGATGAACTCATTTTTCTCGTCTTGGCCACCGATGATTTTTCCGTATGTTTCTTACTCATTGTTTTTGTCTTGGTTTTATATAATTTGGTCTGACTACTGCTGCTGCTCTCCACCGAAGAGTCGCTGTTCATAATGGTTCTTCCGTGCATTTTTTTAGAAAACAATGCGTTCAACTTTTCCAATTCGCTAATGAGTTTCTCTGTATCAATGGGTTCAACCGCGGCCTCCACCGCCATCATGTAGACTTTCTTAATAATGGAAATAATATCTTCATCCGTTTCACTAATGGTCTTGAAATTGTCCAACAAGTAGTCTTTGATTGGCATGTAAACCATGATAAAACCCCAAATATCCACATTTTTCACAAAAACCTCCTTGAAATACGCATAACCGTCAAACTTATTGTTGCGCGTGTATTTAAATAAAATCTTGCTCAAATATTCAAAAATGAAATAAAAAGTATACTCGAACTCAATAATGTCCTCCTTGAACTTTTCCTCCACCATCATCAAATGGTCCATAAAAAAATGTTTCATGATTGAATTGATATTGCGCAAATGTCCAGGCCCCCTTTTCTCAATCACAAACAAGACATAATTAATCACAAACGAACGGATTAATATGAAACTTGGGTTAGGATTCTGTTTCAAAAAAGTTCCATAGAGTTCATCGAATGAATCTTGAAATAAAATCGTGGAAAAAGGTGTGTTGAATTGAAATGGGCGTTTTCTATTTGCTTTCGGTATACTTTTGTTCACCGCGGGGTTGAAAGTCGTCGACAGACCCCAATCAATCAAACGCGCATAGTTAGAGTCACCTTCTATCAACACATTTGATTCCTTAATATCACAGTGAAATACATGATGTTTATTCATTGGAATGATTCCGTTTTTCAACAAATCAATCAACTTTTTATTCAAGGCCTTCATCTTTGTATAATCCGCGTTTACTTGCTCTACATAGTCCCCTACATCGATACCGCCAAATGGCATGTTTATTGACATGAGTTTTTTCAAGTTTTGGTTAATGTTGGATTCTTTGATGCCTTTTTTCTTGAGGGCATTACACTTTTTGTTGAAATTGGAAAGGTCCTCCTTGTTTAATTCACCCGGTTCACAAAGTGAAAAACCGTCCAACAGGAAATAATCGAGATAGTTTGGAATAGAGTTGAGATATTTTTTGAATTTATTGATTTCAGCGTATTCTATTTTGGCATTCTTTTTCAGCATCAATTTTGAGATTTCATTGGCGCTGTTTTTCCTGGTTTTCTTGTTGACGCACTTTAAAGATGGTCTAAAAACACAACCAAAACCGCCTGAGCCTACTACCGCGCCGGCCTTCATATTTTTTCTCGTTTTCGTTTTCGTTTTCAATCGCATCATTGTTTATGGGTATTTATTTGTTCTTATATATACCAGAGATTTTTTTCTTACTATTTGTTGTACAAGTAATAAATCGTCATTATAGATAAAACCACAAAAGCCAAATAAATTGCTCGGTTTCGCCATTTGTAGAATTCTTTGTTCTTTACATCTTTTGGTTTGTATGCTTCATAATAATCCAAATAAAATTTATCCAAAGTGATTGGGTCCTTCTCCAAATATTTTTGTATCTTGTTGTAAATGAAATGAATCCAACGAACAAAAGATTCCCTAGAGTCCAAATAAGGAGAAATCGGGTATTCGTCTAACAATTTACTAAAGTTGGTTGACCAAGATTCTACTGGACAATACATCGGTAAATTCATCATAAATTCATAATACTTCTTTTTTGTTACCGCGTTTGGTTTATGTGGATAAGTCATCGCAGTTGTGGTAAGGAAAAAAAAGTAGTGAGGTAACCAAACTTCCGGATTCAAATAAGTCATCTTGTAAATTACTACTTTTACAACAGAATATAACTTCAACAAACAAACACATATAAAGATTTAATGACAACACATAGTAGTTCTTATATGAATAAACATAATGTATGTAATAATTGTAATAAACCAGGACACATGTATCATCAATGTAAACTACCCATAACGAGTTTCGGTATTATTGTATTTCGTCATAGTTTAGATGGATTACAGTTTTTAATGATTCGTAGAAAAGACAGTTTTGGCTATATTGATTTTGTTCGCGGCAAATATTTATGCTACAATATTAATCAGTTGCAGCAAATCGTCGATGAAATGTCGGTCGATGAAAAAGAGCGAATTCGACATGAATCTTTTGAATCTCTATGGGTAAATATGTGGGGAGAATCGAATGGTATGCAAAGCAAGGGGGAAGAAACGGTCTCTGCGAAAAAATTTGAATCCATCAAGAATGGTGTTTTGATTGAAGATAAATTAATTACCTTGAATGACATTATCAACAATAGTAAAACACAGTGGAGCGAAACGGAGTGGGAGTTTCCCAAAGGTCGTCGTAATTTCCAAGAAAAAGATTTAGAGTGTGCTCTGAGAGAATTTGAGGAAGAAACCGGTATTTCTAGTGAAAACATTTCACTTGTTGACAATTTGCTTCCTTTTGACGAGGTATTTATTGGGTCGAATCATAAATGCTACAAACACAAATATTTCCTGGCATACATGAATCAAACTGCAGCAGAAACACTAGAAAATTTCCAAAAAACAGAGGTCAGTAAATTAGAATGGAAAACGATTGACCAGTGTATCTCTAGTATTCGTCCGTATCATTTAGAGAAAAAGAAGTTAATCACAAACATTAGTTCCATGTTGAATGAATACCGCATATTTAGTTGATTTCCTTAGCAAAAAATAAATGGATAATATAATAATCCCAGACTATTATATTATGGAAGAAACCAAAATCAAAATAAAAAAAATTCCAAAAACAAATAACTTGAAATTAGTGAAGGAAATTACGCTCAAGGAGGAATATCAGAAAAATTGTGAATCTGAAGGCGATGAGAAAAAATGCAACGAGTTCATGTTGAAGAAGGAGTTTCTGGAAAGGGAAGAATTAGGGAAAACCTCAAATGAAAATGATTTTTTGTATCCGGACCTGAATGACCCTAATTTTATCATCAAAATTGCCGAAAAGAAAGAATTCAACGATACCAAATATGATGGGGAAGTCTACGACATTAAAAAACATGCCGAAGTCCTGGCAAATGCGGACTTTCAATTGGCTCCGCATCAATCTTTCGTCCGCAATTTTCTATCGTTTCAAACGCCATACAACAGTTTATTACTTTACCATGGATTAGGCAGTGGTAAAAGTTTGACCGCGATTGGTGTTTGCGAGGAAATGCGCGCCTATTTGAAACAAATCGGAATGGCCAAAAGAATCATCGTCGTCGCTTCCCCAAATGTCCAAGATAATTTTCGAACACAGCTTTTCGACGAAAGAAAACTCAAATTAGTAAATGGAGTTTGGAATATCAAGGGCGCAGTTGGTGCCAATTTTCTCAAAGAAATTAATCCAATGAACATGAAGGGTTTGTCAAAAGAAAAAGTTATCAGTCAGATTCAAGCCATCATCAAGCATTCGTACCTTTTTTTAGGTTATCAAGAATTCGCAAACTACATTGAAAAGACCTGTCTCGGCGTGGAATATGTTTCACGAAAAAAAGGCGAATCACGCAAACAAACTACCAAATGTACCGGTACTAAGCGGCAAAAAATGGCGCTGAAACAAGAATTCAATAATCGGCTCATTGTCATTGATGAAATCCACAATATTCGCATGTCTGATGACTCGGAGAACAAAATTGTCGCTGAACAATTGATGAATCTCGTGAAATATGCCGACAATTTGCGTCTCTTGTTTCTCTCTGCGACGCCCATGTACAACAATTATTCCGAGATTGTCTGGCTCTTGAACATTATGAACATCAATGACAAACGCCCTACAATCGATGTAAGTGATGTGTTTGATAAAAACGGCGATTTCAAAAAGAATTCTGCGGGGGAAGAGGTGGGGAAGGATTTGTTGATTCGCAAGGCAACTGGATATGTGTCTTTTGTGCGTGGAAACAACCCGTACACATTTCCTTATCGTGTGTATCCTGCCATTTTTTCGCCAAAACACACCTTTCCGGCGGTGAAATACCCGAAATTTCAGATGAACGGAAAACTCATCAAAAACGATGACAAAATTAAAATACTTTCCCTTTATTTGACGCAAATAGGCGAATATCAGTCCATGGGATACAAGTTTATTATTGACAATTTGAGAAAGAGAAACATTACTACGACAACCAAGACGGGGGTTGTTCGTCAAATGCCCACTTTCGAAAATATTGATTCGTTTGGATACACCCTGTTGCAAATGCCGATTGAGGCGTTGAATATTGTTTACCCAATTCAGGGTCTAGAAGATGTGGTTGAAATGATTCAACCGGTATCAAATTACAGTGATTCTGACAAGGCGTCTGAAGAAATACAGGGGAAAAAGGTGGTTTTAGTGAAAGAGCCCTCGGCCGAACCAGATGTCGCTTTGTTTGACTTTAAACCAGAGGTTGTCGGTGAACCAGAGGTTGTCGGTGAACCTGAGGTTGTCGATGAACCAGAGGTTGTCGGTGAACCAGAAGAGGTTGTCGGCGAACCAAAGGTTGTCGGCGGAAGCGATGATGAACCTACCCGCGGCGATATTTACATCAACTCAAACGACTTGACCGGCAACACTGGTCTCAAGAGAATCATGAGTTTCGTCGACACCAAAAATCCTCCAGAAAAAGGTTCCTACGAATATCGAGATACCCCTTTTGGTAGAATTTTCTCTCAAAATGAAATTGGCAAATACAGTTCCAAAATGAAAAGCATCTGCGAACACATTCTCTCATCCACTGGAATTGTGTTGGTTTATTCTCAATACATCGACGGCGGTATTATACCCATGGCCCTCGCACTTGAAGAACTCGGCCTCGTTCGCTACGGTAAAAACGCCAAGAATTTATTTTCCAACCCGCCTACAGAACCACTTGATTTTAAAACCATGAAACCTCGCACCGATAAGAAAAGTAAAGATTTCAAACCAGTTAGATACGCGATGATTACGGGAGATGTTCGTATTTCTCCCGACAACAATTATGAAGTCAATGGTTTAACCGATGAAAAGAACATTGACGGAAGCCAAATCAAAGTCGTATTGCTTTCTCGAGCAGGTTCTGAAGGTATTGATTTGAAATGTATTCGCCAGGTTCATATTTTGGACCCCTGGTACAACATGAATCGTATTGAACAAATCATCGGTCGTGCTGTTCGTAATTTCAGCCATAAAGCTCTCCCATTTGAAGAGCGAAATGTCGAGATTTTTCTCTATGGAACACTTTTAGAAAACAATGAAGAAGAATCCGCGGACTTGTATGTCTATCGAATCGCCGAAACAAAGGCGGTTCAAATCGGTCGAGTCAGTCGACTTCTCAAGGAAACCTCTGTAGATTGCATTTTGAACCACGACCAATCGAATTTTACCAAAAAGCATATACAAGAGACACTTGGAAAAACATACAAGCAGGTTCTCTCCGACGGCCAAGTCATTCCCGATTTTGAGGTCGGTGATGAGCCATATTCCGCCGAAATGGACTACATGAAGGACGGCGACTACAAATGCCACCCCGACAAGGAAATTACAGACGCGGACTTGAAGGAAAACACTTACAACGAAGCTTTTATTACCATGAACTCCGATAAGTTGTTGAAGAAAATCCGTGATTTGATGAGAGAAAGATTCTTCTACAAGAAGAAGGAACTCATTCAATTACTGAATCGACCCAAACCATTCCCTATTGCGCAAATTTATTCGGCCTTGACGCAACTCATCGACGATACAAATGAAACCATTCTCGACAAATATGGCCGCATTGGTTATCTGGTAAACATTGGCGAATACTACTTGTTCCAGCCAGCCGAATTGAACGACAAACAGATATCCATTTTCGATAGAAGCGTGCCCATTGATTTCAAAAACGGCGCAATTCAAGTGGAGTTACCCAAAAAAGAGAAAAAGGAGAAAATGCCCAAGGAACTTGTAGAAGAGAAACAACCAGAACCGGAAGAGAAACAACCAGAACCGGAAGAAAAACAACTAGAACAGGAAAAACAACAACAACAAGAACAACAACAAGTGAAAGTAGACAAAACGGGGTCTGTTTTAAAGATGATGAGAGAAAACTACGACATTGTAGAAAAGTATTCTAAAATCAGCGAAAAGATTCCTCGAGGAGAAGATAATTGGTACAAGCATTGTGGAAAAACTATCCATAATATTCACCAGGACTACGGTGTTTCTTACGAGGAATTGATGGAACTTTTGGTCGAACATTTAGTCGACATGCTCATTTATGATGAAAAAGTGGATTTGTTGGAAACCCTTTTTTCTCCCGCAAGTGTCATTCCAGAAGACGAATTCATCGCAAAAGTCAAGAGTGTAATTCAAAAGAAGATTGTCAAGACCCGGCGATTCGAATACATTATTTTATTTGAGAATAATTCCAAAAGACAAATATTGATTTTGGAGACCAAACCTGGCAGCAGATGGATGCCTGCGGAACCAGAAGACGAACGGGAAGTCGATGAACATTTGCTTTCCACCTTGCCGAGAGAAATACCTTATAACAGCATTGTCGGCTTTATCAGTTATGAACAAAAAAATCGTTATTTGGTATTCAAAACAAAACATACTCAATTGAAGAGAAATGTTGGGGCGCGTTGTGACGAGTCCGGCAAAACCAAGAAACTCAGTGTACTCAATGAAATACTGGGTGAGGAGAAGTACAACAAAGAAACCTCGCGTGGCATGGTTCAACAGGAATTGTGTTCTCTGCAAGAATTTCTCTTGCGCTACTACCAGAAAATTCATAAAAACGGCAAGGTATGGTTTCTCGATTTCGAGACCGCCATGCTTTATGGGTTCTAAAAAAAATTGAAATATAATACTTACACAAATAAGTATTATATTATAATACAAAGATGAGTGAAATAATTACTGTGGAAGATAACACCCAACCAATGATAGTCAACAAGGGAACTGGTGCTGGTGGTGCAAATACAAATTATTATGGAAAAAAGTTTGAAGACAAAACGAATAATCAGCAAAGACTGTTAGAAAATGGATACACTATAAATAGTTTTACGAAAACCCCAAAAAAAGCATATGACTATTATTTATCAAAAACATTTGATGATAAAACGATTGTCTTTGTATTACAAAATGGATTAAAGATGTATATGAAAAAAAAATACAATATTGAGTTGTTTAGACACCCTGACGAAGCATATATTATTGAATACAATAATGGTAGAAAAGTAGTAAAAATATTAGAAAAAAAGGAACAGAATGTTGATGGGTCTGTAGAAACTAAATTATGGTCTGGACCTTCTCTTAAACGTGAGTACGAATTAGTTTTGGGCTCTAATTTTGAAGTATTTTATGGATTTTGTGTAAGTGACTTTTTGAAAAAAAAACTAGTTTCAAATGAAAAAAAATATACTATATTAAATACAATATTTATTGAAACTAATATTGCAGTTTTATTTGGTGATGACGAAAACTATTTTGAAACATTTGATTCATGGTTTAATAATTCTTTATAATAACCTCTTTTGCCTTTGCGTCTGGATTTTTAGAGTTAATTGACCTTTTACATAGAATAGATAATGTGTTATATTTTTCATTTGCAAAGTTTTCACGCACTAAACTCACATCAGCATTACTTAACATTATTTTTTTATTTGTATCGGTTAAAATGTGTATTAATTTAAACAAATTGTTATGGTTTTCGATGTTGAATCCATTTTCCGTATATCCTACAAATGAAGTATCCGTTTCTGGTGCATATGGAGGGTCAAGATATACAAAATCATTCGGTTCTGTATTTGTTAATGAGGTATTAAAATCACAACATTCAAATACTACATTTTGTATTAAATTGTGTATTTCTTCTAAATGTTCTTTATTTATAATTTCTGGATTGTTATAGTGTCCGTATGGAACATTAAATCCTTTTGGACCAACTCTAAATACACCTCTAAAACAAGTTTTGTTCAAGAATATAAACATAGCAGAACCCAATGTGTCTTTTTTATCATTCAAGCATAATTTGTTATATTCACTTCTTATCCAATAATAGTAATTTTCTTTTGCGATTTTCGCTTCTTTTAGATTTGTCGGTGTTCTATTTATTGCTCCATTTCCACATTCGTTGAAATCCATAATAATAGTTTGCAGTGTATCATATAATTCGATATGACGCGTTTGAATGTTCTTGTAAATATAAATTAATGGTTCATTCAAGTCATACGCGTATATATTTCCATGTATCTTTACAATCCCATTTTTTACATAAGATAATAAAGTGAATAATACACTCCCTCCTCCTAAAAATGCCTCACGATAGTTATTTATTTCAACTGGAAAATCCGCAACAAGTTTATCTATTATTTGAGTTTTTCCACCAACCCACTTTAATATTGGTTTTGGAATATGTATTTTTTTTGTAGGGACATCTTTAACGAGTTTGTTATCGTACACAATTTCAATATTTTTAACCATGTCGCTTGGTATAGTTTTTTTTATTTCAATTAGTTTTTCTTTAACAGCATTATCAATCATTTCTTTTATTTTACTTTCAACTATACACGGGTTTTTTTTATTCATGTGAGTTGTATAGTGAGACTTTTGATTAAATTCCTTTCCACACTTTTCGCAATTGTATTTACCCATTTTTAGTTATATATAGCTAAAAATAATATTTTTAAATCAATTTTTTACAAAATGGTTCAATATAACCTAAAATCACCTAAAATTAGTTATGCATTTTCTACTCGGGCAATCAATAATCCGGCAATCAGGCAAAAGAGGAAGATGGCGGAATAACTCCAGACAATTCCTTTCACCATGAAATCCTTGGATTCCTGGTCTGGGCACAATCTTTGTAGAATCTTGATGAAAATAAACCCTCCTAGAATGTAGGGAATATAAAAGTCGGTATTTTCTAAATACTTTTCCGGCTTGTATTTCGTACCCATGGCGATGTCCCAAATTTCGGGGCTGAAATTGAATTTTGGCGCGGCGTGGTGAATACTATGGTTTGTGTTTACGCGCATAATTGTATAGGCTATGTTGTGAAGTGAACTGTAGAAAATGGCGAAATAGAGAATGGCAAAGTAATTGAGAAACCAAATGTCGAAGACATAGGTTGCGATAAAGACTGGGAAAATCATAAAGAGCTCATAGATGAAGCCGAGTAGGATACCACTAATGTCGTGGTTTTTGTGGTGATATGTGTGGAGAAGGTTCATGGGATACAAGAAGCCATGATGACTAAACAGATGTAAAAAGTAGCAGAGAGAGAAGCCTCCAAAAAAAGTCAAATAGACATAGAATTTGTCGATAGGTTTCTTTTCAACAAAGTAAAGACAAATCAAGAGAACAAGCCACGATTTGTAGTTTAGGGAGATGGATTTCAGAGAAAAATCAAGGGTGTCGTAGTTATTGTATGGAGATTCATTATTTGGATTTTTGTGCATTTTTCGCCTTATAGTAAAGAGAGAAAAAAGTAAATTCACCTAATTATTATATCTGTTTATTATAGTAGTTGAAAATGAATGGTACACCTGAAAACAGTCCATACAAACCAGTAGCAAGTCAAAATCCATACGAATCACAACCTCCAACTGTATTTGGAGAAACCGGGATATCTCCTGATAATAAAATGCCAGTTGAAGGAAATAAAGAGCCATTGGTAGGGACACCAGGATTTGCTACGAATATAACAGGTGATTTTACATCATCACCTCAAAGTGAAAATTCATCTGGAGCTCAAGGAATAAATTTGTTTCTTAATACACAACCAGTAGTTACAGACAATGGTTTACAAGTTTCAACACCAGCAACAGAATTGTCTCCACAAGATGAACAATTAGCGGAATTACCAAATACCCCTGGAAACATAGCGGCGTTAATTCAAAATTATATTCAAATAGACAACAAACTAGATACTTTTTTCTTTGAAACCGTGGATGGAATGTTTGAGTATTTGTTGTTTTTGATTTTATATAAATACTTGGACATTTTTGGTTCGTATGCAGAGCCAGAGCCAGAGCCAGAGCCAGAGCCAGAGCCAGCGACACCAGTTTATGGTGAAAGTGGACTACTTTCAGGCGGTGCGCCTGGTGATTGCGTAAATAATTTCACTAATCCAAGAATAAAAAATATTCAAATTATCAAATTGTATAAGGAGCTGAATCATGATTTTAAAGGCGCCGGAAAAAGCTTAGAAAATATGCCAGATATTCGTGAGTTTTGTTTAGAGTATGTTGAAGACCATTCAGTAAAACCTGCAGACCACTTGTCAAACATATATGATTCCATGATGAATGGAAATGCTGATGAATGGAATTTTTTCACAAGTATTTTGGAATATTATTGCGAAGAATGTGGTAAATTTAATGACTTGACAATGATTCGATACAAGAGCCGAACTGATAAAGAAAGCGGAAATAAAGACTACATCATAAGAGAAATTAATTCTTATCCAAGTGGAGAAGACTCTTACAGTAAACTATTTGTGGAAGATGATTTGTTATATAGATTCCAAGATAACGGAACAAGCAACGGTTTGCTTAGCAAACTGGTAGATGGAAATCCAAACTTGGACAATTCTATCACAGTGATTCAAAATGCTCCTTCTTTGATAGACCCAGCAACAGTTCACCCAATAAATATGACAAAATTTTATCCAATTCCAGACGATACAAACCCACAAATCCGCGATTTCCAAATAATTCAAGATTTGAACAATGGAAACCGGATTATTCAAGAAATAATGATTGGAGGAATTAATCAATTTTTCAGTTATTTCAATGTGCCGCTACAAGAAAATATGATGGTTGAATTCGTGGTATTTCAAGAAGGTAGACCAATTGATATTAATACAAACCAAAATTACCTAGATTGGTTGGGTAAATTAATCCACAGCCGTATATCTCCGGAAAATCGTTCTTGTCCTTTTTTTTATCAAGGGATTCGTATCAAGATTGAAGGAACACAGCCATTAGAATTACATGTCGGAGACATTGCTATTCCAAATATAGCAAGTTTGATAAATTCTAGTTATTATTTGAATCGAAACATCGCGTCATATGGAACAACTGTAACTAGAATTATTGATCAAGAAACGAGAGATTCATGGAAAAGAGTCGTGGATTTTGCAGAGTTTATTAGGAAAAATAATACTGAAGAGAAGTATAGAACTGATAATGATTTTTTACGATTCATTATAATATCGATGAAGTCGTTTGGAGATTCTTTTCAAGTTTATTATTCGACAGCTATTCAACAACTACAAGAAGCGCAAAAACCAGAATGGGTATACGATGAAATAAGTAGGAAAACATATTTGAGTTCGAGTGATAAAAACACCGGAGCAGAAAAAATGCTCTATGATTCACCATTTTTATTGAATGGTTGTGGTATTCGTCCATATCAAGGATTACAAGTTCGTTTTCCAGATTTTTTCAATGTTGAATTGACTGAGAACGAATTCAAAGATAATGGAGATGTTGGTTCAAAACACACTACAAATCAGTATAAATATGGCTCCTCAAAAGCATTACTTACAAACATTAAATCAGCTGGAAAAAATTACAAGCGATATGTTCAAATTTTGTGCAATCAAATTGTCGGAATTGTTGGAGAAGAACCTTCACAAGAAAAAATGAAAATAATTAAAGACTTTGGTATTGATTTTGTAAATATTGTAGCAGGTTGTTCTAATCCAGAAATATTTGAAGATAAACTGCGTATTTGCATTAAACGAGATTTATATGGCGAAACAAAAGTAGTGCCCTCAACGCCTTTACCAGGTATAGAAAAAAACAGTGAAAATTTACAACAATTGTATACACGTTTGAAAATATATCAGGAAACAAATAATGCATTAGAGAATAAGATAGATACATTTTTGAATGATTTTGAGCTTCAAGAAAAGTATTTGACAAAATTGATTGATTTGAAAAGAACTCCTACAACAGATGAATTAGATGCACTAGTAAAAAAGTTGAATAAAACACAAAATGAAGAAGATTTGGGGAAAGACTTGGATAATTTAGTGAAGAATGCAACGGGTTATGGAGAATGCACTATGGAAACAGGGACGGATTCTTTCAGTGAAAAAATTCGTATTTTTATTGATAGTATAAAAGATAAAGTAAAGAGTAAAAAGAATAAGTTAATAGCTTTCATCGAGAAGTTGAAAAAAGGTGCTGGAAACAGGACATCACAAAGAGCAGTCTCTAGAATCAAAGAAGGATTGATGGGAATAATGGCTTTTGTAAATCCAACTAGAACGACAATAGGAGGTAAAAATAGAACGATAAAAAATCGTCATGCCTACATGAAGAAATACACCAGAAAACACGGGCATTCTACAAACAAAAGAAAAACCCGACACGCATCCCAAGAGAAACGCAAACACAAAACACAAAGAAAATATCATATGTAAAGTAATTTTTCATTTTTACACGTTTCTGTAAAAAGGAAAGAAAAAGGTGAATTTCAAGTTTGAAATCGGGAAATGAAATTTGGACATTTATAAATGTCCATTTTTGGGAAATCCCGTTTTAAACCCTGAAAATAACCCCTAAAA